>Ga0157371_10000717_pt1 | contig 38767 bp, 32 predicted proteins | sample C45metaG_FD_113462 | JGI IMG/M metagenome (GOLD analysis project Ga0157371, IMG submission 113462) | Corn rhizosphere microbial communities from Kellogg Biological Station, Michigan, USA - C4-5 metaG | ecosystem: Host-associated > Plants > Roots > Rhizosphere > Soil | place: USA: Michigan... | reverse complement strand
TGCCTTTAAGAGTTAAAGATCTACTGGATCTTGAGAAATGTGATAAGGCCATTAAAGCTGAAATCATTCGAGATACTGGTATTGCCAAATTAGAGTACGCCAAAGTACAACAACTTTCAGGTGGTGAACGTCAGCGGGTTTTATTGGCGCGTGCTTTATTACGCCAACCCGATATTTTGGTTTTAGATGAACCTATGCAAGGTTTAGATATCCAATCTGAAGCTGAACTGTATGAATATGTACGTAGCCTGCCACAACGTTATGGTTGCGCCATTTTAATTGTGTCTCATGATTTACAATGGGTCATGCAAGGCACTCAACGAGTTGTCTGTTTAAATAAGCACATTTGCTGTAGTGGTTTACCTGACAGTATTCAGCAGCATCCAGAGTATCAAGCTTTGTTTGGTGATACCTTTGGAAAATACCACGCTTTTTACCAACACCATCATGACCATTGTGCACATGGTGACTCCGCCAAAACTTGTGAACATGGCCCACATCCACACATTCACCCAGAACCGGAAGCTTAAACCATGATGGAATGGTTAGAATTACTGTTACCTGCATGGATTATGGGAACACTTTTAGTGTTTCTAACAGCTCCGCTAGGTTGTTTGATGCTATGGCGCAGAATGTCGTTCTTTGCTGACACGATGGCACATGGTACCTTGCTAGGTGTCGCTTTAGCTGCTGTTTTGAGTTTACCGCTTTGGGTCGGTGTTACCTTTACTGCGATCCTCTTGGTGGCGGTACTTTGGGTTTTACATGACCCTCGTTTACCCAATGACGCCTTACTTGCATTGTGTGCTGCGACCTTACTTTGTTCTGGTCTATTGTTAATTCAACATTTACCCGCATTACGTCCTGAATTATTAAGTTATTTATTTGGTGATTTATTAACAATTGAGTGGTCAGACCTACCTATTTTTGCAACTGTGATTATTGTTGCTTTAGCTGTTCTCTACCGTTACTGGCAAGCACAAATTCAAATTGCGATTGATCCTGATATTGCAGTAAGTGAAGGCGTAAACGCCAAATGGCAGCGCTTAATTTTTATGTTGTTATTGGCTTTATTCACCGTACTCGCTTTACGTGCCGTTGGTTCGTTATTGATGGGTGCGTTATTGGTCATCCCCGCACTGGCTTCACGTCTTATTTCGCACTCACCAAAACAAATGGTGATGGGGGCGTTTGTGATTGCTCAAATTGGTGTAACTGTGGGGTTATGGTCAAGTGCAGCCCTGAACATCTCTACAGGGCTAAGCATCGTATTAACCATGTCTTTGCTGTTTGCTGTGATTTTCTGTGTAATGAAAGTAAGAAAGATGGCTTGATGGATCAATTCCATCTTTAGCCGCACTCAATATTTAAACTATGCTTTTTAACGAAACATATAACCCATATACAGCAATGACAATCAAAATTAATCCGCAAAGCCCTAATATTTTTGGATAAATTTGACTTTTAGAAAGCTTATTAAACGACAGATAGACCAAAGATAACGTGAGAAAATCTAAAATAATCCACGTCACAACTAAGATAACCAGACTGGTATTTGTATCAGCATGAATATGAATAAACTGCGGGAAAAATGATGAAAAGAAAATGATATCTTTAGGATTTGAGATACCCACTAAAAAGCCTTTGCTGAGACCACCATCCACAGGCGACAACATCGTATTGAGTTGATGCTCCTGTTGGGATAATACTTCTTTTAGAATTCCATAACCTAGATAGGCAATATAAAGACATCCTAAAACTTTAATGATCAAGAAAAGTGTTTCATTGACACTAAACATCCCTTTTAAAATTAAAATAGAGGCTGTGATAAGTACCAAAGAAGCCAAATTTGTCCCAACAATAGTCAGTAAAGACTGTCGGTAGCTGCGTTTTAAACCTGCACTTGCAACCAAGATCATGACTGGACCAGGCGTTGCAATCATGATAATCACACTAATGGCATACAAATAAAATTCTAAATAATTCAAAGCATCCTCGAAACAATGGCTTATTTATATGGTCAAATCTCTAACACATAGCTCATTTAATCGCCTATGTTGTTATTGGTGCACCAGGCTTAATAAGCCAGCGGCACAACTAAACAATACGGCAAAAGTACGGTTCATATATTTTTGTTGTTTTGGTGATTTTAATAGTCTTAACACTTTGGCTGCCAATCCCGTATAACCAGCCATGACAATCAAATCAATGGTAATCATGGTCACTGCCATAATCACATATTGAATCCATTGTGGTTTAGACAAGTCTAGAAATTGTGGCAAAACAGCAAGTAAAAAGACGATGGCTTTTGGATTACTGATATTGACAATAAAACCATATAAGATCAGCTTGGGAATAGATTTTGTCGGTTGCTCAGTTGGGATATCTATCGACTGTGTTTTCGTCGTCCATTGTATGTAGGCTAAATACAGTAAATATAAAACCCCAAACCATTTCACCACGAAAAATGCCAGCGGTGTGGTTGCAAACAATACCCCAACACCTGCTGAGACAATCACAATTTGAACCAACAATGCCAGTTGTAAACCGATTGCATTCCAATAACCACGGCGAAAACCATAATTTAGACCGCTCGACATAGACGCGATCGCACCCGCACCAGGTGAAATACTGATCACCCAGCACGCCAACATATAGGCAAACCAGACTTGATACGACATAACAAAAGGATAGAAAACTTTTAACACGCTATTATAGCGGTTTTAAAACGATACATTTCGATTAATTTAATTGGTAAAAAGTATAAGACTTTACTATTCAGCTGTTGCTTGATCATGCACAATAAGAGGATTGATAAATAAAAATTGAGGAGCCATCACCATATGACAGCCCAATCTGTAATTCTACCTTTACCTTCTAATCATGCCCGTTTCATTGTTTTAAATTTAAAAAATCTGTCTATTGATTGCTTAAAACAACAGCTCAATGCGTTGTTAAGTACACGTGATCGCCTAATCACTCAACATCCTGAAGCCGAAATTAAAACCTCAATCGCTTTTGGTCCTGAACTTTGGGCAAAACTTTATCACACAACTCCTGAAGGGTTTAAGCAGTTAGAACCGATTCAAGGCGCATTTGAGATGCCAGTGGTTCCTGCTGATGTTCTGATTCATATTGCGTCTGCACGTACAGATATTTGCTTTGCGCTTAGCCAATCCTTTTTTGATGGTATCCAAAATCAAGTTGAGGTTCTGGATGAACGGGTGTGCTTTCGTTATCTTGATGGTCGTGACCTGACTGGTTTTATTGATGGTACAGAAAACCCTCAATTTTCTGATGATCGTGCTGAGACTGCGTTATTAGGTGAAGATTCAGGTATTTTTGAAGATGGTTCTTTTATTTTTGCACAACGTTATGTACATGAGCTTGAAAAGTGGAAACGTTTAAAAGTTGATGCACAGGAAAATGTGATTGGTCGTTCTAAATTAGAAAGTATTGAGATGGACGATGAACACAAACCTGAAAATGCCCATATTGCTCGTGTTGTCATTGAAGATAATGAAGGTGAAGAATTAGAAATCCTACGCCACTCTCTTCCTTATGGCGATGGTCAAGGCGAGCAAGGTCTATTTTTTATTGCCTATACCAAAGACTTAACCCGTATTGATCGTATGCTAGTCAATATGTTTGGTACTCAAGGCGATGGGATTCATGACCGTTTGCTGCACTTTGTAACACCTATGGATGGTGCTTATTTCTTTGCACCGAATGAAGAAGTGTTGGAAGAGATTTTGGAAGATTGATAGAAATCCATTAAATAAGCAGCTTTATAAAGCTGCTTATTAATTTAAAAAATAATCTCAACATTCTGAAAATTATATTATTTTTCATTAACCAAGGTGTTCGTTTTCTATTAAGAACAGCCGACTATCAAAAATAAAATAAAGAAAAAATGTTTTTCCCGAAACTAAATATCATCAATATAGGCTTCCTATAAATGTAAATAGCATTGAATAACTGGGCTCCTAATTTACATAAAAGCCCAGAACTTTTATAATTTTTCTTTTATCGTTTTTCCATTTTTGATATAAATTAAATTATAGTTTTTATCTATAATAAACTTTGTTTTTTCAGATAAACTTTTTTCTGTGACAACTCCAAATTTATCAACAATGTTTATATTTAAAAGTGTTTCGCTTTCATCTGAAAAAGGCGAAATAACTATCAACTTCCCATCACTACTTTCAGGTAGAACAACCCCACGCCCATACTGAGAATTTATAAAATTATAAGCATGAGTAAGTTTACTAGAAGAAATTAAATTTACTGATTGGCAATTATCTTTAGAGTTATTTTCCAAACATTTCAAATGATCTTGAGAGTTATAAGGTAAATGCGTTATCTCTAAACCATCACTATTTTTATCTTTTTTCTTAATATTATCTGCACCAACATAAGTGCTAAAACTTAAGAAAATAATAATAAATATTTTTTGGTAAATACTTTTAAACAAGTTGAATTCCTTCGAAATATTTAGGATCTGTTGACATTTAGGGTTCATAATTTAACCTACAAGTGGAGCCATAAAAATATGCAAGCTAATGCAACAGAAATTTCATAGTTCCGTTTTAATTTGTCATATCAAGTGGCTATTTCTCAAAACTACTTTAATCTACAAAACATATTTTCTACTAAATGCCTGACTTTATATAAATAACAATCTATATGGTCATTGTTTGATTAGCTATTGGATTTTTTCTTTTTACCATTATAGAACTTAATTTGTTTGTTTAGGACGTTCTATCTCAGATTCTGTTACCTCCACAATAACAAAGTCATGATCTGTAATGTATTGATTTCTTTTAGGTAATAAAAATACTCTAGACTGTATAAGCCAGTTCTCAATTTTTTGGATGGTTCGATTAACGTTGCTTTCAGCTATTGCAAACTCAGCAGACAATTCAAGCTGAATACTATAAGATCATAAGTACTTCAATGTTAATAACAATTGATCTTCAATTGCTAAGTTGTGAGGACGGCCAAATTTTTTTCTTAAAACGCTCAGCCTCTTGTAAAACGAGATCCATTTTACAAAATAAAGGACGTGTCACTCCGACTAAACGTTTGAACTCAATATCATCGAACTTTGTTAAATTTTCATATCTCATAAAGCTATTATAAACAATTTATACTTTCGTAAGAAGTCTAATATAATTTTTGTACTCATAGCAAAAGCATCAACATATGATGCTTTTTCCTTATGGCTATTCCTTGCAATTATTAATTAAATTTCATTTTAAAAAAAGTAATATCTAGTATTTTAGACAACTAATTGAAAGGACTTTTACTTTTCATAATAATGCCATCATCAGAAATTTTATAATAGTTTATTTTAGCTAACTTACCATCATAGCTTTTAACCTTAATATTATATTTTTTATCAATCCAGAATTCTGATCCCGTTCCAAAATTCACAGAATTTCCCTTGCCATCTTTAAATACATTAAGACTATAATTTTCCAGCTCTCCTTCATCAGTAAAATAAGCAATAAAAACCGTTTTATTGCAAATATCTGGTAATCTTATTGCTCCTCCAAATTGCACAAAATCACCATGATTCTCTGAAAGTTTTTGTAAAAAACTTTCAGAGAATTGAGAGAATGAAATTGTATTTTCTCTTTTTAATTTACTCTTTGATGAGATAGGCAACATCACAGGTAATGTATTTTTAAAATTATTTGCTACTATGTTATTTGTATTACATGATTCCTCATTATTATTTGACTTAGCTAGCAAATTAGTCATATAAATCAAATTCAAAACAACAAGAAATATAATAAGTAAATTTTTCATTTTACAATCCAAAACTGATATTAAAATTTAGCAAAAAAACTTTAATAAGTTATAAAATCTCAGAAAAATTAAAGAGTTTTTAATGTAGAGTCATTGATTCCTAAATGATGTAGAAAACAATTTCTAATTTTCACTTTTTAATTCATATAAGCCTCTATTATTTAAATTAAAGCTCTTTTTATTCTTAACAATAATCTGCTCTTTATTCAGTATTCCAAAAATATAACCTAAATTCATTCTTTGAATGTTAGAATTAAGATTATAAAAAATATAATTTCCCTTAACATTGTGTTCATCGCTAAGCAAATGATAAGTAATTATAAATTCCCCACTCTGAGTATTCTAATCAAAAATTTCTATGAATAGAGTACTTCTCTTACCATCAAATTTCGAGATCTTTAAGGATTTTTAGTATCATGAAATATAAAAAAGCTGACAAAGCCAGCTTTCCATACTTCAAAAATTGCTTACATTAGAAATAAAAAGCGTAATTATTATTAGTTCTAAATAAATAACTTTTTATCCCACAAGATCAAAAAATTACCTTTAAAAACCAATTTTATGGAGCGTTAGAATTACGTATTTCTAACATTTCATTGCAATCCTTAGAGTCTGAATAAACGAAAATCCGCTGGTCTTGGTTTTCTAATAAAATAGCATCCTTATCAGCACCAAAGGCATTTTTAGAGACATCACACTTATAGGATGGCAGTTTAAAATTCTTGACCACATCACATTTCGGTTCAACAGCAGCTTCATCAAAACCATACCATTCTGTAATATTTTGATTTGAGCAAGAAATTTGACTTGTTTGAATACTATCTTTTGTCACAGCCACATTATCTGCAACTACTTTTGATTCGCTTACAGGTAAAGCTTCACTTGTAGTTGAAGATTGTTGTTCATACACGTCTGCCTGCATTACATTTGGTTCGTTATTTGAACTACTTTGTGCTTTATCTTGGTTTTTATCGCTACATGCAATTAAAGCACTTATAAAAATTAAGATATAAATATTCTTCATGACTGAATGCTCATAATGATGCGCTATCTAAAAATGGCGTTGGATCAATTAAATCCGAACGCCGTTTATAAACACTTGTTCCGCTTAAAGTGCCTTTATTATTTGGATTTGAGTACATTTCCAAATGCAACATCATACTTGGAATACCTTTTGTTGTTAAGCTACCAACATGGGCAATTACCTGACCTTTTACAACTTTATCTCCAGCTTTTACTAAAGCTTTACCTTTTTTAACTTCGCCATAGCGAATGATATGCTTTTGATGGACTATCTCAATGGCATCAGTGTTGTCATAAAAGTAGTAAACATTTTTTACAATACCATCTGCCATTGCTCTAATTTCTGTCCCAGCTGAAGCATAAAGATCACATCCAGCATGTTTTCGTTTTCCCCCACTTCGATTAGAACCAAATCGAGCAAAGCCTTTTTTATACGAGTTTGTCCGAGCTTTTAGCGGGAATAAATATGATCCATCATCTTTTGGCTTATCTATTCTTATTTCAATAACTGGCATAGGGTTTTTTAGAGTTGCAGAATAGAGAACTTGATCTTTTCCATTTATATCTACAAGAATTTCTATTTTCTTTCCATCCTCTCCTCTATGTTTTTTTAATCCAACTCCATCTTGCCCTGTATAGTGCGTTCTTTTTGCTCCATTATAATTTATCGAATAGGGGAGGTTCTCTTCCTTACCTGTTCCTTTATTTATTGTTTTTATAGTGAATGAAACATCACTACCATATTGCTTTGTTAATGGATTACCATTTTTCTCTGTATGGACATTCTCTGTTTTTCCTAGTGAAGGAATAAAATCAATTAAATAATCAACAAAGCTCTCTTCATTCTTAGCTGGTGTTTCTTTCGCTGGTGCTGTTTTTGCTGGTACTGTCTTTGTTGGAGTATTTGAAGCCACTGGCGGCATCTGTATTATTGTAGCAGCAGGATTTAAGTTCACATTGATTACTGAAATACTTGGATCATTTCTTAATGTCAAAACAGGTTTTTTATTTAAAAGTAATAGCTTATACACAAATGCATTTAACATTTTTAACTGAATAAAGCCATTAGAATCTGTTGTTTTTTCTATTTCTCTACCTCTATATGAGACAAAAAACTTATTGTTTTTTACAACCTTACCATTACTATCATGTATCTTCAATTTTACACTTACAAGCCCTAATGGGACTGATATACAGCTATTTTCTATTCCTTTAGCTATAGGTATTGTTTTTAATTTTTGATAACCTTTACTACCATTTACTAATATATCTAAACTCTCACCCTCTTCCGCAATCAGACCAGTTTTTATTCCTGAACCATCAGAAGTATGTTCTTTGATTTTACCTTTATATCTGACAAAAAACTTCATATTCGTTATTTTTCTATTTGTGTCACTTTCTATTATAGATATATCAAATTTTATATCTTTAGAAGCCTCTGTTTTCACCTCATCTTTCTTAGAATCATCCGTTTTCTGTTCAATAACGACAACTTTTTCTTGTTTTAGTTCTGGTTCAGCAGGTTTTTGTAACACAGATTGGACTTTAATATCTTCACTTACACTTAATTCAATAGATTGCTTTTTATCAGGGGCCTGTGTGATAACTGTCGATTGCTTACCATCTGCCTTAATGACTATTTTACTGCCTGGATGTCTAATAATAACAGGTAATAGTCCTTGCTCATCTGACTCTGCATTTACAATAAACTTAGATTGTTTAAACTTACCACTATATTCAGATTCAATAGTTACTTTTTTATTTTTTGCTATTTGCCCTATTTGATTTTTTAATGATATATATATTTTCCTACTACAACAGCTTTCTAAGTCATAATGGTTGAACATATCTATATATTTACTAATATGAACTTTATTCCCATCTGATTCTTTATAGTTTCCCTTAAAACCTGGTACACCTAAAAAAGAACCTAATCCCCCTTCACCAACTAAATGAGCCCCTGCAATAGCGCCCGATTCAGTAATTTCAATTCCATTTATTATTTTTCCATAATATTCATTAAAGCTTCTATTTCTTAATCGTTTGCAAAGAAGATCTATCCATTCTCCAATGATCTGAATTTGCTTAGCTGGAGATTTCAAAAAATCTGATAAAGAATTAACACCATTGTGCCCAACCCAACTCCCTGTCCAATCATTTGCTTTTGTTTTATCAGAATTATTATCCCAATGCTTATAATAGCCCAGATCGATAAGTGCAGCTTCACCAAATTGAAAAAAACCAATATAACCCAGAGAATTTTTTATTTTACTTGCATCAATGTTTACAGATGCAGTTAAAGGCAGACTTAAATCTGATGAAGATTCTTTTCTTGAAACGGCACAAATAAATCCATATCGGGTTAATGGATAAGATTTTTGATTTATAGATTTACCATTTTTCATTTATTTAAGTCCTCAAAACTAAATCTCTTAATATCAATTTTTTTATTATTGATATATGAGCTTAAAATAGGTTTTAATTTCTCAAAATCACCCAATCCTGGGCAACTTAACTCAACACCATTTTTATTTGCTTTTTTTGTTGGAGAAAACTTATCTTCAAACATATCATAGCGGCCTAAATTTCTAAAATATGAAAAATAATTACCATTAGCATCATTAATGATTCTTATATCACTATGGTCATTTTTCAGATAAGCATAATAAACTTGGTATTTATTTTTATTCACTTCAATAACTTGGCATTCTCCTGTTGACATCCATTGAGCATCTTTTGGATTTAAGCCAATAGTCTTTACAAGTTTTGCTTTATTGACATCTTCCCAAATTTGTTTACATGGGACATTACTTTTATCAATTTTGATACTTTCATTCTTATTTTTGAAGATATCCCAAATTTTTTCACAAGCATTTTCTTCAGCAAAAGCTTGGATTGAAATAAATGTGCTCAACACTAATATTAGACTGCGTTTCATCTCTCTTATACTCCAAATTTATTAAAATCATCTTCTAAGTCATCTTTATATTCATCGTCTAAAGCTTCTTCAAGCTGACTATGAATTCCATCATCTACTAAATCCCCAGTATCATGATTATAAAGATCTTCATCTAATTCCTTTGTAGGTATAATACTTTCGTCTTCATTACTACTAATAAATTGAATTTCAACATTATCTGACGAATCACTAAATATTCTTGGTGTCCGTCCCATTTCATCCAATATCCCAATATATTCTGTATTCTTTGTTTTGTTTATGACTTTGAATCTAATTTCATCTTTCAAATCTTCTAAATTAAAAATATCACCAAAATCAAACCTTCGACTAAATATTCCACTCTCAGGCATTTTCGGTAACTGCGCATTTACAGTTGCCCCACTGGTAAACAACTGTTGGCCCGATTTCACTTCAAACTTTCCACCAGTTTTAATAAAGACACCACTACCATTGATAACCAGCTGAGTACCACCTGCTTTTAAGTCAATTTCTTTAGAACTGGTCAGCTCAATCTTATCTTCAGTCGCAATCAGTTTAATCACTTTCTTCGCAATGATTTCAATCAAGTCATCCTGCGCCTGAACTTTGATCGGACCCTTTGCAGCAAAAGCACTTAAACCTTTCTGTGCTGCAAACAAGCTGATCTTATCTTGTGCATGACCGACAATATTCTTCTGTGCACTCAAATTAATTGAGCCTTGGGCACTTTCAGCAATATCTTGTGAAGCTTGTAACACGATATCTTCTGGAGTTGTCAGAGCTATCCCATTAGGTGAAGCCAGTAACATCAATGCCTGACGAAAAATCTTACCTTGTTCTTGTTTAGCACTATCACCACTATTTTCTAAGTCTTTTGTATAACTTTCCATAAAGCCCTGTAAGGAGCCTAAAGCCTGCATCGGATTCACATCCAATTTGCTGCCTTTATTAAAAGTTCCACAAACACTGGTTAAATCAAAATCCTTAATTTCAACATTGGCAATTACCTTACCCACGTCTTTTAAAGCACTTAACGGTTCTGTATCAAATTTGTCTTTTAAACTGGTTAATTTACCTTTTAAAACATCCGAACCATGTTCTTCAATATTTTCAATAAAACTCTTTAAGTTCTCAATCGACTCTTTGGAATCATTAAAAAAGTCTTTAAATTCATCTACAATATTCTTTGTATCTTTACCAAATTTCTGGATGTCCTCGATAAAATCACCACTGTTTTTCAGCGCTGAAATTGGATCGCTACCTACAGCATTTTTAAATAAACCCACGGTTGCCTGTAAAGCCTGATTTGCACCTTTTAGTTCTAAAGAATTAATCAGTTTCGGCAAACGATTGACAACATTCAAGGCATCCGTTTGTTGTTTGACTGCTATTTCACTCAGCACTTTCATACTTTCTGCACCTTGATTTAACAAGGACTGCGCTTGTGCTGCTTCTAAGTGGTCTGCAATCGCATTTTCTTGGGCATACGTCGTGATAAGCATGCCTTTGCCTGCACGCATCGCACCATAAGCATCGGTTCTTAACTCAAAACCTTCGCCACGCCCATTGCTGGTTTCCTTATCTTTCGGATGGCTTAAGTTCCCGAGATTAAGTTGTGTCGCTGCATGACTACTTTGTAGCTGTGTGCTGATTTGGCCTGTTGTATCATCAAAGCGGAGTTGATTAAAACCTGATCCACCCACTTCCGATGAGCGAATACCACTTAATTTTTTGGTATCAGGCAACTGGCCTTTGATATCAAACATGGTTTGATGACGTTCTGCTTCATGTAAACGTCCCATCACAAATGGACGGTCGACATTGCCATCAAAGAAATCAATAACTACGATTTCACCAATTCGTGGGTGGAATCTTGTGCCATAACCTTCTCCCGCCCAAGAGGTCAATACATCAACCCAAGCTGAGTCTGTATCATTGTCATTCGAGCCTGCACCACCATCATGACTATTGTCATCGGTACGGGTGAAGAGGAAACGAACTTTGATCCGCCCCCATTGATCGACATAAATCGTTTCGCCTTGCGGGCCAACCACTTTGGCACGTTGTGGAAATGCAGAAGGTCTATGTGCTAAAGGGTTATACTCAGGAACGATCGGAATTCTACGGCGCACCAAGGACAACTCATTAGCTTGACGCTGGTCTTTAATTAAATGATTCCAGTAATTTAAATTAAGCAGCTTGGATAACTGATCTTGTAACTCTTTGGGTAAGTTATTTTGATTGTAAAAAGTCTTACCTAAGATTAAGAACTCACGATCCGAACCATCATGTTGATCAATTTCAGGGTGTTCTCTTAGTTCAAACCAATAACCAACTTGCGCATCACGCACTGAACTGGTTGCAGTAAAATATTTGGACTGTAATTCTTGGTATTGTGTTAGTTGGGTATTTAATTTATCAACTTGGGCTGAACTGGAAACTGTGGTTTGGTCTTCGCCATTGAGATCACTGGTCCAAGCTGGGCTAATTGTCCAAGCCTGCTCTAAACTTAAAGTTTCATTGTCTTGTTGATCACTATGTTGGTGATTGCTTAGCTGGCTATCACCTTGATCTTGTAAAAGGCTATCCGCTTGCCAACGTTGTACTTGTATTGCTGTTGATTGAATTGAGCGCTGGGCGATGAGGCTGGTGATCGTGTCAAAGCGTTCTGTTGCATGACTACGATGGAAGCGAATACTTCGTCTAGGCATGGCCTCATATTGGGTATTGTCATCAATGAGACGTAATTTCTGTGCCTGAATCTGCGTTGCCGAAATAGGCACAATCCGTACAGATTCATCAACTAACCAGTTAATACCTTCACTACGCCACAAGCGAGTTAAAAACTCATAATCCGTTTCATTGGCTTGCATTACAAAAGGACGGATATCGTATTGTTTTTTTAAACCAGTACTGTCCAGACTGAGACTGGCAGAAAATAAGGCGCTTTTCGCTTGCCACTCTTTAAATAAGATTTCCGATATTTCCAGAACACTTTTGTTCATAAAAACACGGCTATTACGACGCTTATGCCAAAGACTGGTTGCATCTTCAAGCGTTAATTTATAAACGCTTAACGCCCCATCACTCTGCCCTTGGCTTGCCCCTGTTACAATTCCAGTGGTTCGGTACAATTCACCAAAATCGGTGACTTGATCAACTGCAACCTGACACCCGATAAATTGTTTTAAAGCAATATGCGCATTGGTTGAAAGGCAGAGTAATTCTGCCTTTAAGCCTTGGTTGATCTGTTGTTGCCCCTGAATGCATTGCAAGAATACACTGCTGTTTAAGGCTTGATTTGAGAATTGAACGTGGATCGCTCGTGTTTGTAGTCCCAAGCCAAAGCTTTCAAGTAAGGTCGTAATATTTTTCAGCATTTTAGTTATTGATATTTAATTACAAGTAACGTCATTTTAATTAAAAACTTAGAAAAAGACACCTATAAATTGTTAAATTTTATTCCACAAGTACAATAAAAAATATTACTTAATTATGTAGAATAAAAAGTTAAAATTAAATTTTAAAAGCTAACAGTGATTTTTCCATTTATTTTAGGTATTGCATTTGCATAAAACCTTCAGTGCAATCTAAAATAGAATTCCTCAAATCCTCACACTTTATCTTACTGTTTTTTAACAACTTAAACTTAAAACCATTGCTCACTTGATGTCCTGATTTAAATCCTTTTGATGAAACACCCCAAATAGCAGGATTATTCTGTTCATATATAGACTCAACCGTATACAAATTTAAAGAATCATCTCTAATAATTCTTTTTATATAGTTTTGATCCAATAATTTATAATCATATTCACCATTAGTATTACTAGAGATGCTCGTATAATTTAGCCTTACTATTGCAACTTCTTTTGTTACCTTATTAAAAATATAAAATTTCTTTAAGATATAAAAATCACCTCTTAAGATATTTTCTGTATATTGTACAAAGCCTATAAAATTTCGATCAGAAAAATAAGGCGAAATAATATATCGATTTAGCCCTGATAGTTTATTTCCATCTAAACGATATAACTCATCACCTTTTTTCAAAATAATACTATACGATTTTTGACCTTTATCCCCCTCACTTGAAGTATTTTCTTCTGTTAGGATCGTATAGTCTTTATCTATCTTTATTGACTGCCCTAATATACTAATACTCTTATAATCTTGATAAAGGTGACGACTAGAGTCATCATAAAGAACGACACTATTTGCTAATAAAACAGTGGGTACTAATAATATTAATAGTAAAAATATTCTTCTTAAATACATAGTTTAATCACTTTAAATTTCTTAATTCCAAATTACATTCAACTTAGTATCTCAGTACTGAAGATTTTATTAAAAGTAAATAGTGTGAACGTTCTATCAACAATAATTTTCAAATCCTTATTAAGAACATAGTAAAATCGCTCTGAATGTTATTTTTTTAAAATTACATCAAAACTAAATTCGCTTGTACCATTTTATCTTAAATAAAAAAAGGGCGTATAGCCCTTTCTTTACAACATCCAAAAAACTCTAGAACGGAACACGTTTATAATCACGATATTCTGGTTTCCAGAAGTTCTGTTCAATACTTTCTAGCAATTGCTCATCACTGATCATCGGCGCTACACCATCTTGAATAGCGGCTTTGGCAACTTTAAACGCGATAATTTTAGATACTTTCTGCAATTCATTTAAATCAGGCAATAAATCTGCGTGGATATCTTGCAACTTCGGTGAACAATCAGCCAAAGCTGAACTTGAAGCCATCAACATATTGTCTGTAACACGGGTTGCTTGAACTGCTACCACACCCAAACCAATACCGGGGAAGATATAAGAGTTATTGCACTGTGAAATCTGATAGGTTTCACCATGATAATTCACAGGGGTAAATGGACTGCCTGTCGCAATCAATGCTTTACCATCTGTCCATTGAATAATATCAGCTGGCACGGCTTCAACTCGTGAAGTTGGGTTGGATAAAGGCAATACAATCGGATATTCACAGTTTTCAGCCAGAGTTTTAATGATTTCTTCTGTAAATAAACCCGGTTGACCCGATACCCCAATCAATACGGTTGGTTTGGCATTTTTCACAACATCAAGCAGTGAAATGATTTCCTCAGCATTGCCCCAATGTGCAACATCTTCAGGTTTCTGCGCAAGTTTACGTTGGAAATCCAATAAGTTTGGCTGATTTTCAGTGATTAAACCAAAACGATCCACCATAAATACTTTGGCACGCGCTTCAGCATCCGTCAGGCCTTCAGCAACCATCTGTGCAATAATTTGTTCTGCAATACCACAACCTGCTGAACCAGCCCCTAAGAAGGTAATTTTCTGATCTTTGAGCTGTTTACCTGCGGCTCTACTCGCAGCAATTAAAGTGCCGACGCAAACTGCCGCTGTTCCTTGAATATCGTCATTAAAACAACAAATCTTATCACGGTACTTTTCAAGTAAAGGCATGGCATTTTTTTGCGCAAAATCTTCGAATTGAATCAGTGCTTTTGGCCAACGACGTTTGACCGCTGCAATCACTTCATCAACAAATTCATAGTATTCATCCCCACTGACACGAGGTTGTGACCATCCCATATAAATCGGGTCATTCAATAATTGTTGATTATTGGTTCCCACATCTATGGTAATCGGCAATGTATAGGCTGGACTAATACCACCACATGCGGTGTAAAGAGACAGTTTTCCAATTGGAATGCCCATACCGCCAATACCTTGGTCGCCTAAACCAAGAATACGCTCACCATCTGTGATCACTATCACTTTGACATTTTTACGGTTTACGTTGTGAATGATTTCATCAATGTATTTACGGTCAGGATAGGAAAGAAATACTCCACGATGACGGCGATAAATATCGGAGAAACGCTGACATGCTTCACCCACTGTCGGTGTATAGATAATCGGCATCATCTCACTTAAGTGGTTTTCAATCAGGTGGTAAAACAGCGTTTCATTGGTGTCTTGAATATTTCGTAAATAAATATGCTTATTGATCGCTTCACTGAAAGAACAGAACTGTTGGTATGAACGTTGACTTTGTTCCTCGATACTTTCGATCACATGAGGAATTAAACCGTGTAAGTTAAATTGAGTTCGTTCTTCTTCTGTGAAGGCTGAACCTTTATTTAATAAAGGCAGCTCTAATAAGGCATTACCTGCATAATGAATATATAGAGGATATTTTTTCAGGGTTTCCGTTGGCATTTCCATTCTCATTGAAGCAGACTGCCTGCTTCTATCTTTTGCTAAGCTACGACTTTGGTCTGATACAAGCTTAAGCCTATTTTTGACTAAATGGGTATTTAGATACGTGATAATGATATTCAAAGTATTTTACAGAATGATAAATTATTCTCAGTTTTGCGGATCAAATTCTCTTTTTTAAGCAATTTAATATTTTTCCATAAAATAATGAGTCATGATCCCGCCATTAAAACTGCATATTTGTACGCAATTTTGACCAATCATTGATTTTTTTTCTGTTTAGATTTATTTTGTTTAAAATACGATGAAGCTAAACCAATAACAATGAACACAAAGATCTCTCTACTCCTTCTTAGCACAGTCATTGCATGTACTGGCTGCCAAACTGCAAAAAAAGTCTCTTCTGGTGTTTCTAAAACCACTGAAAAAGTCAAAAGTATGGTGGGCTTAGGCGAAACCAAAGTTCCAGAAGTTGATCAACAAGGCGTGGTTGATGTCAGTAAAGCCACCCTCGAAAAACTAGAACAAATGAAGATCAATATGCCCACTGGACAATGGGTCTATATTGAAAATGATCTTCAAGGTATTTACACCTTACAGAACAAATCCAGTGATGGAAACGTCCTATATTTGCGTTTGAATTGTAAGATTCCTTCGCAGAAGTCTGGTTTTACAATTGAAGATAAAGATGGCAAAGAGCTGCTCAAAGCACATGATGCGCAAACCGGTCAAGTTCAATTCTTAATCGACAATAACAACTATGGCAATCCATTTGACTTAGTCAATGCGAAAAAAATGCCGACATTTAAAACGGCATTGAGTAAAGCCAAAGTGATTAAAATCTTTAATAATTCCAAACTTTATACCTTTACAAATGGTCATGCTGAATTGCTTAGCAAACCTGTCACATGTAAAGAGTAGATCCATTATTTAGGCATATCCACAAATACGGCGGTTAAACGTCGTACTAAGGGTAAAACAATCAGAACCACAGGATATGCCACAGCCCATGATACCATCCATGCAGCAAGCCATTTGACCCAAAATCCGTTAATCAAACCCACATTGATCAACATATTAATCAATGACACCATGCCACTCATTAAACAAGATAAGAACAACGGCATAATCCATGCTGCAAATTTTGCAGGGAGTTTTGGGATATTGCCAATAATTGTGGGAGGAGTATTTGACATATATCGCTCTAAATTTACCAACAGGACACATTTTATTCTTTTAATGAACCTGAAACAATCAATCCTTCCACATAACATCGGCCACATTTTGCCATTTGATTTGATTGGACAAATTTAAAGGCTGATCATAGAGCTCAGATATCACATTGATTGCATCATCGAGTGAAATAATTGAATTTAAAGGGAGCCAGGTGTCATCACCAACATCAAATAACGCTAAGTTCAGATCTTCATTGCAAGACAACCACGACTCACCTTGTTGGACAGTAGGGATATTTTTATCGTAACGCAAAATCAAGTGAGTCGTATCTAACCACCAAAACAATAAAATGATCTGACCTTGTTTTGGCATATCTAGCGCAAGATAACCTGAATTTGAATATTCCAAGTCTGTGGCCTGAATCTTCGCAAACAACTGTATAACTTGTTCTTTTTCTATAATCTCATGATCAATTTGATCTAAAAAACTCACAAACATATTTTTTATCCTGTGATTAAAGCAGTGTAATCCGTCAAGTCGATATGAAATCTAAACGCCAATACACAGTGAAATTGAGCATACCGACATTTTTCTTATCGAATAAGTTTTATTCTATACAAATGCATTCACCTAAAAGGCGCAAAATTTGCTATATTTAGCGTTTTTCCGCGACATTTATTTCTCTATAGATTATGAATACGGCCATACAAGCAGCTCTTGATCATGCAGTGCAATCCCTACAAGCTGAAGGGACTCTTCCATCTGACTGGAAAAACACGAGTGTTTTAACGCGAACTAAAGACCGAAGCCACGGTGATTTCGCATCAAACATTGCCATGATGGGCGCTAAAGTTGCTGGTATGAAACCACGTGATCTTGCAGAGAAAATTTTGGCAAATTTACCCGAAGTGGTTGATATTGCCAAAGCTGAAATTGCGGGTCCTGGTTTTATCAACTTCTTTTTAAATGCCGATCAACGCTTTACTGTGTTGGATCAGATCCAAGCACAAAAAGAACAATTTGGTAAAACCCAAGCAAATGCAGCCAAGAAAATTCAGGTTGAATTCGTTTCTGCAAACCCAACCTCTAGCCTGCATGTAGGTCATGGTCGTGGTGCTGCATATGGTATGACTGTTGCAAACTTACTTGAAGCAACAGGTGCCAAAGTTGAACGTGAATATTATGTCAATGATGCTGGCCGTCAAATGGACATCCTCGCCACATCAACTTATTTACGTTATTTAGAATTAAGCGGCCAAACTTTAGTTTTCCCTAAAAATGCTTATCAAGGTGATTACGTTAAAGAAATCGCCCAAGGTATCATCGACAAACATGCTGATGCTTATGTACGTAGTGTGGCTGATGTTTACAAAGATGTTCCTGAAGATGTGCAATATGCTGAAGAGCTTGATGCCGATGGCAATAAAGTGGTTATTTCAGGCGATAAAGAAAAGCACATTGATGGCTTAATTCACAACTCACAAGCTTTAGTGGGTGAAGGTTATCGTGTATTCCATCAAGCAGCTTTACATGCCATTTTAGATGACATTAAAGATGACCTTGGTGAGTTTGGCGTAACGTTTAATCACTGGTTTAGTGAAGCATCTTTGGCTGAAAAAATTGATGAAGCCTTACAAACATTAGATCAACGTGGTTTTCTTTATGAAAAAGATGGCAACATTTGGTTTAAATCAACTGAATTTGGTGATGAAAAAGACCGTGTAGTCAAACGTCGTAATGGACAAACCACGTACTTTGCCTCTGACATTGCCTATCATTTAAATAAATTACAACGTGGCTTTACTGACCTTGTTGATATTTGGGGTTCAGACCACCATGGTTATATTGCACGTGTTAAAGCTGCAATTGACGCGATGGGCTATGACTCATCTAAATTGACGGTACTTTTAGTGCAGTTCGTCAGCTTATGGCGTGGTGGTGAGATGGTACAAATGTCATCTCGTTCAGGTCAATTCGTGACATTACGCGATCTTCGTAAAGAAGTCGGCAATGATGCAGCTCGTTTTTATTATGTGATGCGTAAATCTGAACAGCACATTGATTTCGATTTAGATTTAGCGGTATCTCAAAGCAAAGACAATGCTGTGTATTATATTCAATATGCACATGCTCGTATTTGCCGTATGTTAGAAAAAGCAGCAACAACAAATATTCAATTTGATACTGAAAATGCACGTCAATTTGCTGCAAAATTAGAACTTGATGCTGAAACTGAAATTTTAGCGAAACTCGCGGCTTATCCTGAAGTCCTTATTCGCGCTGCAAATAATTATGAACCACATCAAGTTGGTAATTATTTGAAAGAACTTGCTGCTTTATTCCATGGTTGGTACAACGAGAATAAAGTATTGGGTGATGATGCGGAATTGACTCAAGCCCGTTTATTGCTTTCAGCAAATATCAAACAAGTCTTACATAATGGTCTTGAATTATTGGGTGTATCTGCACCTGAAAGTATGTAAGTCAAGAATTGCTTTACATGTTTCCAAGACCAAGGTCTGGCTCAACATAAGCATTGAAGTGTGTAATAAATCATTACTTTACATCGTGTTCAAGCAAAACTATGCTTGAACACGATCTAAGCAATACATAATAAGAGGGTTCCACGTGTTTGGAAAAACGCAACGCGGTGTTTCAGAAAGGCCAACCAAACCTAAGCAACCATTGATTCCTAAATGGTTAGGGATGCTTGTCGTCATTTTAATCGTGTTAAGTTTTGGTGTCGCACTGATGCTCTGGAAACCGTGGGCGCCCGTCCAACCCAAAAACGAAATCACGTCTGAGCATTATCAAGAAGATACCAACAAAGACTATCGTTTTTATGATCTGTTACCCCAACAACAGGTTACCCCTATTCCTGAACAAGCTGTTCCTGAAAGCAGAAATCAACAACAACCAGTAATTGTTGAGGCACCGTCTCAGTCTGAAAATGTGGATGTTGGTGTAAATGCTGAACGTACAACACCTGTTCAACCCGAATATATTCTTCAAGTTCGTAGTTATGATGATCCTGATGCTGCTGATGCACGTCGCGCTGAAATTATCTTAAATGGTTTATCTGCCGATGTGGTTCAAAGCACAGAAGCTGGAAAAACTTGGTATCGTGTGATTTCAGGCCCTTATGAATCACAAAATGCAGCAGTAATTGCCCAACAAACCTTACAACATAGCGGTATTGACTCTATCGTGGTTAAACGCTGATCCAATTTTCAGGCATGGCCTGATCAATCAATCATAAAAACAGGATGCTTTGGCATCCTGTTTTATTCTTCAAAATCGTTTTTTAACCTTGCTTAGATATGTGGCAAATTGAATAATTTTTACTCAAAAGAAATATAATTCGATAAAAATTTACCCAAATTGATCAAAATTAGAGTAATCTATTTTCCGCAATACATTACCCATGTCGTTGCCGAGATATCAAAAGTCACCAATACTTTTGATTTGCTGTCCTGTGATTGGCGTGACGATCAAATCCGAAGATTACAGGGCGCTCAGAAATTCACATGGGTAAAAGCCCACACCAATAGGCATTCAGCCAATTTCAAACAATAAAACAGTTCATCTAAACTTCACTGAAAATTCATTCGCCTAAGTATTTCAATTTGAGTACACTCCTATTGAGATTATGAGTTTTTAAATGCAATGAATAATAAAAAACAGATTTTATGTGTAGAAGATGATGCTGCTATTCTTATGCCGTTACGTTACGCACTTGAACGAGAAGACTGGCAAGTGACTTGGGCCAATTCAGGCCTGCAAGCCATTGATTTTATTCAACAGAAACCTTTTGATTTTATTATTTTAGATGTTGGATTACCTGATTTAAATGGTTTTGATGTCTGCAAAAAAATTCGTCTCTTTAATCACACACCCTTGCTATTTTTAACCGCACGAGATGATGAAATAGATCGTATTGTGGGTTTAGAAATTGGCGCAGATGACTACTGTACCAAGCCATTTAGTTCGCGTGAAATTGTGTCTCGGATTAAAGCCATTTGGCGCAGAATGGAGATACAAAATCAGTTACAGTACACCTCACAGCCAAATACACAGCTTTCTACAACGCCAGCTAAAGTTTGGCAATGCAATGATGAGGCTTTGCAAATCCATTACTTAGGTACAATACTGCAGCTGACTCGCTATGAATATCGCTTACTTAAATTATTGATTCAACGCCCTGAACAGGTGTTTAGCCGTCAACAATTGATGGATCATGTATGGGAGCACCCTGAGCATAGTTTAGAAAGAACTGTTGATACCCATATCAAAAGTATTCGCAATAAACTTAAGCAGATCTCTCCTGAGCAAGACCCAATCGAAACCCATCGAGGCTTTGGCTATAGTTTAAAAAGGCAAGGCTAAACCATGTCCATTTTTATTCGTATTTGGTTCTTCTTTGGATTGATCATCTTGCTGGGTTTATGGTTTATGTCTTATACCTTTAATCAACAAGTAAAGCCCAATGTACGACAGGTCGTAGAAGATACTCTTGCGGAAAATGCTAATATTATCGCGATGTTAGTGGCTGAAGACGTCTATGAAAATAAAGTCAGTACCGTTCAGTTTGATGAAAAAATTCAAAAAGCGCTGAATCGCAAACTCAATGCCACGATCTGGAAACATAATAAAAATGAGATCAATCAACAAATCTATATTACCGACAACAAAGGTATCGTCATTTATGACTCACAAGGTATCGCTACAGGACAAGATTACTCACGATGGAATGATGTTTACCTGACCTTAAAGGGAAAATACGGGGTTCGCTCTACACGCAGTTATGAAAAGGACAGCAATAGCAGCACCATGTTTATCGCAGCACCAATCTATTATCAAGTTGATCAACAACAGCAATTGATTGGCGTTGTCAGTATTGGAAAGCCCAATATTTCAGTACAGCCTTATATTCAGCGTGCTGAAAATCAGCTGATCCGTCAAGCCGCTTGGATTACATTACTCAGCCTGTTTCTTGCCAGTTTGGTGGCCTATTGGCTAAAACACAGCATTGACCGTGTGCGTAAATACGCGCAGGCACTTGCCCCTGTCAATCAAACGCCCTATTTTCGCTCGGCAAAAGAACTCAATCAAGTTGCTCAAGCCGTTGAAAATATGAGAGAAAAACTTGAAGATCGTGCTTATGTAGAACACTATGTCAATACACTGACCCATGAACTCAAAAGCCCACTTACCGCAATTCAAGCCAGTGCAGAACTACTCAAAGAAGATTTACCATTAAATGATCAACAACAATTTGCCACGCATATTCATGAACAAAGCCAGCGCTTACGTAGCCTGATTGATCGGATGCTCTTATTGACCCGTCTGGAAAAATCTAAACATCAAATTGAAATGCACGACTTCAATTTATCTGAACTGATTCAACAAACTTTAGACCAGCATGCCAGTCAAATTCAGGCCAAAAAAATTCAGTGTTTACTGGATATTGAAGCCAATTGTATGGTTCGTGCAGATCGATTTTGGATTCAACAAACCCTTGCCAATATTTTAGATAATGCGCTGGATTTTTCTGCAGATTCAGCAAAAATCCTGATTCGGCTTCATCGTCAAACACACCAACAGGTAGAATTACAGGTTTTTAATGAGGGCGAATGGATTCCAGATTATGCACTCACGCAAGTGTTTGATACTTATTTTTCCTTGCCTCGTCCGATTAGCCAGCAACGCAGTTCTGGTATTGGACTGAGCATTGTTAAACAAGTCATTGAACAACACCATGGAAAGATTCACATTGGCAATATTCAAGGAAATGAAATCACCATCTTACAACCCCACCAAAAGGGTGTATTGATAAAAATTCAATTGCCTTAGCACAACCAAACTTCACTTAAAATTCATATAAAAAACCGATACACCTCAAACAAAGCACATTGCTGTTTCGCACACTCAACACTGACAAAAAAACAACGGCGAAGGAAAACAGTGATGCGCTCCAACTTTCTGACATTCAAAATTATTGCAATCGCAATTTTAGTTGCCTTATTTTGGATAGGCTTACTCTTTATTACCAGTCTGGTCTCAGAACGACAAGATTATCAACGGGCATTTCTAAAAGAAATTGCACAAAACAATATTAGCCCTCAAACCGTGATTTCACCGTATATCCGTGTGCCCTACAATGAGCAAAAAAACTGCCTCGATGAAAAGAAGGTGGCCTATTTGTGTACTGAGGAACAATGGCTATATATCAGTGCTGACAGCACACAATGGTCATCCAACTTTAATGTTTCGGACAACACTTATAAACGTACCATCTATCGAGCAATTAGCTATACCGCCAATCTCATGGCCAAAGGCGTATTCCAAAAACCAACACTTGAAAAGAAAGATTACCAATGGGAACGAGCGGAAATTATCTTCCCTGTACATGATCCTCGTGGCTTAGATACCCAACCGAGCTTAAACATGCTCAACAAAACTTATGCTTTTGAAATGAGTGCTCAAGGCAGTAACAGTTCTGGTTTTGACTTTATGTATATTTCTGCAAAAAAATATCCTGAATTAATCAATGCCATTCAAAATGGTTTTACTTTTGATTTAACCGCCAATATTACGGGTCTGGGGAAATTCACCCTGATCCCAACCAGTCGTAGCGTCACTTATCAGGCCAAAGGTAATTGGGCGGATACCAAATATTCAGGACAAAACTTACCCTTTGCAAAAACCAGTACACCGCAACAATTTACTGCACAATGGAAAAATATTGCTCTAGGTCATCAAAACATCAGTAAATTGATTGATTGCGACAACAATGAGTGTATTCGCCAGTTTAGTAATGGTTATTTTGCCCAAGAGCCAGCTTATATGGGTGAACCTATTCAAAGTATTGGTTTATCGACAGAATTCCTAGAATCAGTCAATGTCTATACACAGACAGATCGTGCAATTAAATACGGTATCGTGATTATCATCATCACCTTTGCTTGTTTCTTTCTCTTCGAAGTGCTTAAAAGCTTACGGATTCACCCCATTCAATATTCTTTGGTGGCGATGGCTCAAGTGGTGTTCTTTGTTTTACTGCTTTCGATCAGTGAATACTATGCCTTTGCATGGGCTTATTTCGTTGCTGGAATTGCCTGTGTCGGGCTCATGAGCTGGTACTTATACTATGTGATGAAAGGTTTTAAAGCCGCGGGCCTATTCAGCATCATCCTGAGTTCACTTTATGCCGTAATGTATATGCTGTTGCAATCTTCAGGCAAAACCTTCCTAATTGGCTCTATCATTTCATTTGTTTTACTTGCTGTGGTGATGTTTATTACACGGCATATCGACTGGTATCAAATCAACAATAAGCCTGATCAAAAACTCAAATCCTATACGCCCCCGCAAGCTTGATAACGGCACAGTGAATAGCTCAAAGCGATTCACTGGCTTAAAAATAGATTCTAAATGATAGGTATTTCAATGAATACTTCCATACCACAGGAGCAGCAACACTTTAAGCAGTTGCAACAACTTTGTCCTCTGCAATGTTCAATTGCATTTTGTTTAAATCAGTTACGTGGTGCGCAAATTCAATTTTTAAATTTAGGCAATTTCATTATTTGCCCAGAATATAACTGTTTGATTATTTTTAAGTATAAAATCCTCATTCGTATAGATAGATTCACCAACAAGCAACAAAGTTGATTTGCAGATTGTAAATCATGACGTAAAATTTAAAACATAAACAAACTTTGAGAATGATCATGACTGTACAACGTTTGCACGTAGAAAAACGCTTTTCTGAAATCGCAATTTCGGGAAATTTAGTTCACTTGGCGGGTCAATTGGCTACGGATTTAAGTTTGGATATCAAAGGGCAAACTCAACAAACCTTAGATATCATTGATCGTTTTCTTGCAGATGCGGGCACAGATAAAAAGCATATTATGTCTGTGATGATTTTTTTAAAAGATATTGAAAATGATTATGCAGGAATGAACGAAATCTGGGATACATGGTGTTCAGATATGCAAGCTCTGCCGAGAACCTGTGTCGAAGCAAAGCTTTATCGACCTGATGTTTTAGTTGAAATGACGGTTGTTGCGGTCAAACCAGAATAAGCTCGTTATTTAATTTTTGGAAAGCGTAAAAAATGCATGTTTAAACATGCATTTTTTTGATTAGCCATATGCGCGATTTGAGTACAGATCAAACTTCCCCAGTACATGTTCCTCCAAAATTTGCGAATGGCTCATTTCTGAAAATTCTGTTAAAAAATCTTCTCGCAAATCCTGATATTCTGGAATCCCCATATAACGAATCACGCGATAACCTGCCGATTGTAACAAGGCATCTTCATAGGTATTTTGATTCGAGCGCTTAATCGCATTGATATCATCTAAAGCAATCACAGCTAAAACTTTATAATCTTTGTCCAGCACAACAAAATTTGCAAACATTTGCTGATACTTACGACGTGTATGTAAATATTTTGTCGTTAACAAGGCATCAAAAGATACATGAGCCAAGATATTGGCTTCAGGTAAAATTTCTTTTAAACGCGTAAACGTAATTTGTTCATGTGAGTTAAATACTGCTCTTCTTCGTAAAGCACTATCTGCTTGTTGCTTATTTTTCAATCCTTTATAAGCAGCGGCAATCACGACAGCAAGTAATATCAAACTCGCAACGATTATCATGTCCATTTTTCATTTCCTAATTCTTTATTATAATTTGGTCTACGACCAGTTCTTGTGTATCAAAGATACTATTTTTAATCAGTTCAATTTTGTAATATGCCAGACGCATTCTCATATTTGCTTTTTCAAAATACTCAAATAAATCACATTTTTAACTTATTTATTGAACTATTATTTGTTTTATTCACTTGGTATTTCAACCAAATGAATTGAATTACACCTCATATATATCGCGTATTGAATGCGAATACAACTGAATTTAATGAATCTTGCGTACTATTGTAGGACAAGGATATTCGAGAATTGTGTGTTTTTAGTACACTAAAGTTTTCAACAGTTTACAAAGACTTATCCACAGTTGCGTATTTTTATTATTCAATTGCTGATTTAAGAAAGGATGCTTAAGCATCCTTTCTTATTACTTTCTCAAATAAACCCTAAGCTCTACTTTTTGGCTTAGACTTTGCTTTGCTATTTCCAGCAAATGGTTTTTTATCACCCGTTTCACGCGGCGGTAAACCTGTATGTTGTGTCAATATTTGACCACGTTCAGGACGCTTTTTGGTATTGGAAGGACGCGATTGAGTTTTCGCCTGTGAATTACGGCTATCCCCAGTACGCTTTTGCGAATCACCGTCTACAGTCGAGTTTTTCTTACGCGCAGATTGGTATTGCCCTTCTATTCCTTGCGGTTGATAAGTTGGAATCAGATGGTGCTTAGAGTTACCAATCAAATCTACCCGGCCCATTTCACGTAATGCATCACGTAGTAATGGCCAGTTGTTTGGATCATGGTAACGCAAGAAGGCTTTGTGTAAACGACGACGCTTTTCACCTTTTACAATATCCACACTTTCGGTATAACGAGCCACTTTGGCCAACGGGTTTTTCCCCGTGTGATACATCGTGGTCGCAGTCGCCATTGGTGATGGATAAAAGGTTTGTACCTGATCGGCACGGAAACCATTTTTCTTAAGCCAGATCGCAAGATTCATCATGTCATAATCCGTTGTTCCCGGATGCGCAGCGATAAAGTACGGGATTAAATACTGTTCTTTACCCGCTTCCTTACTAAAACGATCAAACATCTGTTTAAAGCGATCATAGGTTCCGATTCCCGGTTTCATCATCTTCGACAATGGACCTTTCTCGGTATGCTCTGGTGCAATTTTTAAATAACCGCCAACATGGTGTTGAACCAGTTCTTTGACATATTCAGGATTCAATACCGCAAGGTCATAACGTAAGCCTGAACCAATCAGAATCTTTTTGATGCCTTTTAATGAACGTGCTTTGCGATAAAGTTGAGTAAGTGGTGCATGGTCGGTATGTAAATTTTGACATACACCTGGATACACACAAGAAGGTTTACGACAGTTCTTTTCAATCTCAGGATCTTTACACTGCAAGCGATACATGTTTGCAGTTGGACCACCTAAATCTGAAATGATGCCTGTAAAACCTGGGGCTGTATCACGAATTTTTTCTACTTCACGTAAAATTGATTCTTCTGAACGGTTTTGAATAATACGGCCTTCATGTTCGGTAATCGAACAGAATGTACAACCACCAAAACAACCACGCATGATGTTTACAGAGAATTTGATCATATCAAATGCAGGGAAACGCGCTTCACCATAAGCTGGATGTGGTAGACGCGCATAAGGCAAGTCAAACACATAATCCATTTCTTCGGTGGTCAATGGAATCGGTGGTGCATTTAACCATACATCACGTTCACCATGCTTTTGTACCAATGCACGAGCATTCCCGGGATTGGTTTCAAGATGCAAGATGCGGTTGGTATGTGCATAAAGTACAGGATCCGTTGCTACTTCTTCAAAAGCAGGCAAACGAATCACAGCCAATTCACGCGGCGGTAATTTATGTTTAATTGCTTTGGATGTCGGCAATAAACGTACAATCTGGGTATTCTCATCCAGTTGATCACCTTCACGAACAACAGGATTTGCCACTAATTCTTTTTGGAAATTTTGATATTGTGTTAAAGAATTTCCTTTACCTTGTTCAATTTCACAACCATCTAAATCTTCAGTCATTACATAAGGATTGATGATTGGATCAACACGACCAATCGCATCGACATCATTCGATGCAATTTCAACAAACTTGGCTTTAGAAACACGATTAATTTTATTGACGATAAATGCAGTACCACGAACATCGGTGATTTCATGAATTTTTTCGCCTTTGGCAAGACGATGCATAACTTCAACAACCGAACGTTCACCATTGCCATACATCAATAAGTCTGCTTTGGAATCCATCAGCACTGAACGACGAACTTTGTCTGACCAGTAATCATAATGTGCAATACGGCGTAATGATGCTTCGATACCGCCCAATAATACGGGTACATCAGGAAATGCTTCACGACAACGCTGACAATATACAGTTGCAGCACGGTCAGGACGTTTATTGGGTAAATTATCTGGTGAATATGCATCATCAGAACGAATTTTACGGTCAGCTGTATAGCGGTTGATCATAGAATCCATATTACCCGCAGTCACACCCCATGCAATATTCGGTTTACCTAGCACTTTAAATGCTTCAGCAGAAGTCCAATCTGGTTGTGCAATAATCCCGACACGGAAACCCTGAGCTTCAAGCGTTCGACCAATAATTCCTGAACAGAACGATGGATGATCGATATAAGCGTCACCACATACGAGGATAAAGTCACAACTATCCCAACCGAGTTGATCCATCTCCTCGCGTGACATTGGCAAAAATGGTGCTGGTTCAAAGCACGATGCCCAATATTTGTCATAATCAAACAACGCAGTAGGCGCTGTCTGAGCAGTATAAGCGGTCGACATGGTGAGTTTCTCGATTGGCAGTTGGCGATCGGGAGAGATCTAAAATGAAAGTTGATTATTTTACCATGAATTTTACTCATGTTGTTTGATTAAAAAGTAAACATTTCTTCTTGGTCTTCTATTTAGTCTGTTATTGATAGCTTTTTAAGATATTAAAGTTATTCGTCATACGTTAAAAAAGAAAATTTACCCAGCATGATGGATTGTTTAAAAGCACAGAGAAATTGAATAGAAAAGCTTATTTAACGCTATTTAGATGCAGCCGCTCATACTTTTGCCTGATCTTTATGCTGCGTTTGATTGAGTTTTAAAGCCACCAAGAACCCGATACAAAGTACACAGGTCATCGTAACTGTTAGGCCAAACCATCCATATTTTTCCCAGACTAAACCACTACTGCTGCCCAAGAAACTTGAACCAAGATAATAACAAAATAGATAAAGCGAAGAACCGACTGCACGATATTGTAAGGATTGTACCGATACCCAACTGCTTGATGTGGAATGGGCGGCAAAAAATGAGAAAGTGAGAATCAATAAGCCAATCAAGATCACCCATAGTGATGGAATCAGCATCATCCATAAACCCAAAATCATGCTTGAGAACATCACAATCAGTACTTTACCTCGTCCAAATTGGCGACTCCAACTGGCTGCACGAGGTGAACTATAAATGCCAGATAAATAGGCAATCGAAATTAAACCAATCCAAGTTTGTGACAATTCAAAAGGTTTTTCTAACAGATGATAACTCATGTAATTAAACACAGTCACAAAGCATCCCATCAGAATAAAACCTTCTACAAACAATAATCTAAGCTTTGGGTCAGAAAGATTTTTCTTAAAGGATTCGATAAAACGTGCGAATTGAATAGGATAAGATTTAAAGTGTTTAGAGGCAGGTAAGGCTATGTAAAATGTAATCGCGATCAATAAATTGAGTAGACCAATAATCATCGTCGCAGTTTGCCAAGAGATATAATCCAGCAATACCCCTGCAATCAAACGCCCGCCCATTCCCCCTATCGCGGTCCCTGAAATATACAGTCCCATGGCAAAGCCAACATCTTTTTGTGCAATTTCTTCACCGATATAGGTCATTGCGACAGAAGCAACACCACTAACAGCTAAGCCAATCATCATGCGTGTTGCAAGAAATATTTCCCAATACGGTAAAAACGAACTCAGCAATAACAAGCTTGCTGTGGAAAATAAAGAAATGGCCATGATCTGCTTACGACCATAACGATCTGAAATCAGTCCTGCAAAAAGAAGCCCTAAGGCTAAGGCAATGGTGGAAAATGAAAGCGGGAAACTACTATGGGTTGGCGTAACATGAAAAAAACTTGCCAAAAACGGCATCATCGGCTGAACACAGTACAACGATGAAAATACAGCAAAGCCAGCTAAAAACAATGAAAGTAAAATTGCGATAAAAGGCCGAGTGCCATACTCAATATAAGCTGTAGATTCAGGTGCTTCAGACATAATCATTCCTCATGTCCGTTCAGTATACGCCTATTTTTAACTCTTGATAAAAGCTAAAGTTTTATTGCGGACTATGCCTTGATGATTCAAGTCAGATATGAATTTTAAATATTTGATTTAGAATAAAATTACACGAGAAAATGCAGCAATCAGAAAATAAAAAAGAGCATATTTTTAATACACTCTTCTCGTAATTTTTCAATATATTGAGGTTAAATTTAACCAGCAAGAATCTTAAACTTTTCGTTCTTCAATATTGAGTGCATTGATTGCGAGTACCGCTTGAGTACGGTTCTGTACACCTAATTTACGGAAAATTGCCGTCACATGCGCTTTAATGGTCGCTTCCGAAACATCAAGTTCATAAGCAATTTGCTTATTCAATAAACCTTCTGCAACCATCATCAATACACGGAACTGTTGAGGTGTTAACGATTGAATACGTTCAGCTAAAGCGGTTTCATCTGCAGCACGCGGATCAAAATTCATATTCGCTGCGGGTAAGTTTGGCGGTAACCAAATATCACCATCCAGCACTTGGCGAATTGCTTCCCCAATATGGCTTGGATGTGCAGATTTAGGAATATAGCCCATTGCACCATGTGCAATTGCACGTTGAATAATGGACGCATCTTCGTGAGCAGAAACCACAATAATAGGAAGTGCAGGATACTGTGCACGAACATGTACCAATGCAGAGAAACCCGATGCACCTGGCAGATTTAAATCCAACAAGACGAGATCTGGTTCTGGACCATTTTCCAAACGCTCATAAAATTCATTAACAGCCGCAGTTTCACTAATTTGAGCCTGTGGCAAACTATAACGAACCGCCTGAATTAACGCATGGCGAAACAGTGGATGATCATCAACGATTAAAATATTCATAAGCGAAGCGAGAGATCTCTAGCGCAGTTATTTCATTCTAACCGCACTATTGCTATTTAGGATACGTAAATATTAACGAATTTTTGAATAATTTGTCGGCTTTAATTAAAATTCCCTACATTCTTTAGGTCATTTATCGAAATTAAGATTTGAATATCACTTTTAAATATAAAATAAACACTTAAAAATGAATTACTTATTCATTTTAAGAATATTATTTAACTTCAAATACTTAAAAGACGAAATCGTGCATTATTCCATGTCTTTCCGGTTTATCTTAAAAACAGATAACCAATCTGTTTTTCATTATTTTACAGCGCTTCGTCAAATATAGATTAATGAATGGCATTCCGAGATTCAATTTATTAGGTTGCCAACATGTCTATTTATACTCAACAAAAACCATTAAATATTGTTGCTGTTTCAGGGGGATTAAATAACCCTTCAAAAACCGAAAGTTTAGTGCAAGCGATTTTAGATGAGCTGAGTCAGGCAACACCGATTCATGTTCATTTTATTAAATTCAGTGAAATAGGCCATTTGTTAGGGGGCGCAATTTATCGCAACCAACTGCCACAACGTGTTCAAGATGACTTAGCTGCCGTAGAAGCAGCAGATGCCCTCATCGTGGGGACACCTGTTTATCGTGCATCATTTACTGGTTTATTTAAACATTTCTTTGATTTTGTTGAACAAACAGCGCTAGTCGATGTTCCTGTATTGCTTGCTGCATCGGGTGGTAGTGACCGTCATGCTTTAGTTCTAGAGCATCAGTTACGTCCATTATTTAGCTTCTTTCAAGCGCAAACGCTGCCTATTGGTGTCTATGCAACAGATCGTGACTTTACACCTGAGTACACCATTAAAAGTGAACACATCCAAGACCGTATCACTTTAGCTGTCGCACGTGCATTGCCAATTTTAGAATGGGCGCCTGCAAAAGGTCAGCGAGCAGAAGTGGTGAAAGCCAAAACAGAACAAGCCAATCAAAATTTAGGCATCAACAAACAGATTGAGCAAGATGATGTGCTTCCTTCCGCGGCGATACCAGACTTGGATGCGGCAGAGTCTCGTCTACATGCAAAATCCAAAACACCACAATCACAGGTTGCTTAAGCGCAACCTTGTTATGAATAAATCATAAAAAATTGAGGGTTATGATATGTCACAGTTTTCATCGAATAATGGTCAAGCAATTCGATTCTCCTATTGGGTTCCCAATGTCAGTGGCGGCTTAGTGGTCAGTAATATTGAACAACGGACAGACTGGAGCTATGACTACAATGTCCGTTTGGCACAAGCTGCCGAAAAAAGTGGTTTTGAATATGCCCTCACCCAAATTCGTTTTACCGCAGGGTATGGCGCTGAAAATCAACATGAATCTGTGAGTTTTAGTCATGCACTTTTAGCCAAGACTGAAAAATTAAAAGTGATTGCAGCGATTCTTCCGGGACCATGGAAACCAGTTTTAGCCGCAAAACAGTTGGCGACCATTGATTATCTGACCAATGGGCGTATAGCAATTAATGTAGTAAGTGGTTGGTTCCGTGGCGAGTTTGATGCTATTGGTGAGCCATGGCCTGAACATGATGAACGCTATATTCGCTCAGAAGAGTTTATTCGTACGTTAAAAGGTATTTGGACAACAGATAACTATAGTTTTGATGGTAAATACTATCAGTTTAAAGACTACACTTTAAAACCAAAGCCTTTGCAGAAACCCCATATTGAAGTATTCCAAGGGGGAAGTTCACGTGCTGCACGTGACATGGCTTCGCGTGTTTCGGATTGGTACTTTACCAATGGCAACACACCTGAGGAACTAAAAAAACAAATCGATGATATTCGTGAAAAAGCCAAGCTAAATAATCACTCAGTCAAAATTGGGGTCAATGCTTTTATCATTGCTCGTGATACTGAAGAAGAAGCTCGAGCAGTGTTACAAGAGATTATTGACCAAGCCAATGTTGAAGCGGTCAATGCCTTTGGTGATGCAACCCGTGAAGCAGGCGCCGCATCTAAAGAAGGTGAAGGTAACTGGGCAAAATCAACCTTTGAAGACTTGGTGCAATATAACGATGGCTTTAAAACCAATCTGATTGGTACACCGCAACAAATTGCTGAACGTATTGTTGAACTCAAAAATGTAGGGGTAGATCTGGTGTTATCTGGCTTTTTACATTTCATCGAAGAAGTTGAATATTTCGGTGAAAAGGTCTTGCCTTTGGTTCGTCAAATTGAAGAAGCGCAAAAAGATCAAATTACTGCAAAATCAGCTTAAGGTTTATCTCTTCATCGATGGTGCTGTGAAAACAACAATAAATAACTAAAACAGCTTTGCAGCTTTCCCTCTTGACTCGGCTTGAGGGATTTTTTTTAGAATAAATAAAAAGTATTTATAAAAATAGAATCGTATAAATCAGTACAATTATCCTTATATAAATTAGCCTACTCTTGTTTTATTGAATCATCGAGTGTATTTGTTCTATACATATACTCAACAACCGCAATCTTGGAAAAAATTTCTTTCAACCTTAAAATACGCCCTTTTTGTAGCATAGATGGAAAAAGTGGGTATGGTAGTTTTAAATAAAACAAAAACGATATTTTGCGTCCTCATCGGCAGTATGAGCTTGACGACCTATGTAAACGCCAACGACATACCTGCAACGTCTATAAAGGTTGAAACTGCGATGAATACTGCATTTCAGCCATTAATGAAAACTTATGCAGTGCCCGGTATGGCAATAGGTGTTTTGTATAACGGGAAAAGTTATGAAAAATACTACGGCGTGCAATCACTTGCGAATGCGAAAGCCGTAAATAAAAATACCCTTTTTGAACTAGGCTCAGTCAGTAAAATATTTACTGCAACAGCAGGCACTTATGCACAAAATTTAGGCAAAATTTCTCTTCAAGACCATCCTGGGAAATATTTACCCGTATTAAAAAACTCAGACATTAATCAAGTCACACTCTTAGAATTGGCCACCTACACCAGTGGTAATCTTCCATTGCAATTTCCTGATCAAATAAAAACAGATGCGCAAACACTTAAATATTTTCAAGATTGGAAAGTCAAAAATCCTATTGGTCAATTTCGACAATATTCTAATCCAAGCATAGGGCTATTCGGTGAAGCGACCGCTAAAGCCATGAACATACCTTTTAGCGCTTTATTAGAGCAAGTGATCTTCCCCAAGCTAGAACTCCAACATACTTATGTCCAAGTTCCTAAAATACAACAAGGCAACTATGCCTTCGGTTATGATCAAAATAATCACCCGCTTCGGGTCACTGCTGGCGCTTTTGATGCGCAGGCCTATGGTGTGAAATCTAGCCTACCGGACATGCTACATTTTTTAAATTTAAACTTAAATCCAGATCAAGCCAAAGCAGCGATTAAACCCGCAATTCTAGCGACACATACCGGTTACTTTAAAATGGGTGGTATGACCCAAGCCCTTGGCTGGGAATCGTTCAGCTACCCAGCCACATTAAACACACTATTAGAAAGCAATTCTGATCGGGTTGTGATGCAATCTAACCCTGTTGAAAAAACCCTCGTGAAGACTGGTTCAAGAGTCTTTCATAAAACTGGCTCTACCAATGGTTTTGGGACCTATGTGATTTATATTCCACAAGAGAACTTTGGCTTGGTGATGTTAATGAATAAAAAAATTCCCAATGCTGAGCGAATTAAGGCAGCGTATGAAGTGCTCAATAGCTTAAAGCAAAAATCCAATCCTTGATGCTGAAGCACGCCAGATCTGACTAGGCTTTTGCTTTGTGCATTGTTAAATCATTCATGTTGTATCTATTGCATGGCAACATAATTGTCGCTGTTGGTAGGGGGTATAAGGCGTACCCCTTATCCAACACAGATTTTTTTCAATCTAAGATATGGCAATACCAACGCTAAAGCGCTAGGAATGAACTTTTATAAAATGTCATCGCTCAGCTTAGGTTCAAGAATAAAAACTTGGATCGGGCACTTTTCCAGTCAATACCCATTCCCCTACTTCCTGATACTTATAATCAATCGGATCATGCAAAGTCTGAGTACGGACATTTCGCCAAAAACGATCTAAATTTAATTTGGCTGTTGTCGCTCTGGCACCCATCACTTGAAAAATATTCTGCGTTATAAACAGTGAGCTATTGGTTGCAGCAATTTTTGCAGTCGCAATCGCAATAGAGACTTCACCACGTTGTTCTGCTGTTAATTGCTCACCAATATTCCAAGCCGCTTGCAATGCTGCAATGGCTTTGTCTGCAAGTAAACGTACACTTTCAAGCTGTACATAAAACTCAGCAAAATGCTTCTGGGTAAACGGATCATTCACCGCATTTTCAGCCAAAGACGTTGACCATGCTTTCTGACTTTGTATGGTTTGTCTTGCAAGGTCAAAGGCACCTTCAGCAACGCCTAAAAACAGATGCACAAAAATCAGTTGTGCGATCAAAGGTCGTAAACTGGAGTAAGGTGTACTTAATGGTCCTGGATTTAACAATAACTCATCTTTGTGAATTTTGACCTGTTCAAAATGACTGGTTCCACTGTCCGTTTGACGCTGCCCCATATTATTCCAATCGCCTAAAAAACTGACCCCTTCTCGACGTGTTGGGATCACAGCTATCAGTAATTTTCCAGCATCATTAAAGCCTGAACAAAGCAGTATGTCTGAATCTATTGATCCTGAACAAAAGCTTTTATCACCATGAAAAATAAAGTCGTTCTCAGTGAGTTGTTGTACCTTCGTACGCTGATCTAAAGGGTTTAAAGTATTGCCCCAAAACAAGTTATTGCGGGCAGTATGTTCAAACCATGACGAATATTGTTCAGGTTGAGCAAATAACTGTACGGTGGCGATTAGTAAATGATGAAAGCCATATACATGTGCCAAGGAGCTATCGACTTGTGCAATACTTTGAATGGTCTGGAAAATTGTTTTCCAGTTCGCTCCTTGCCCGCCATATTGTTGTGGAATAGACAGTCCCAATAAGCCACTTTGACGAATCAAATCCCGTTCCAGCTTTGGATTACCACCTGCTTTATCACGCTCAGCAGCAGTCTGCGCAAATTGTTCTGCCAATTGCTTTGCCGTTGCTAAAGCAGAAAGGTTTACCGCCTGTTGAGGTGCATTCATCATATTTACTCTTATTCCCAGTGCCTTGAGCTTATCAAATCAAGTAAGATTTCCTTATCTCAATGCCTGCATTACTTATTCTGTAGTTTGAAAATCAATAACAAAAAATACCGCTAGAATTTCTCTAACGGTATTCAACTTTTGGATAGCAAAATCAAGAGACTTCAATCACTAAGAATTGGCCTTAACCTCCGTAATTAACTGATCTACCACACCGGGATCAGCCAAAGTAGAAGTATCGCCTAAACTATCTAGCTCATTGGCAGCAATTTTTCTTAAAATGCGCCGCATGATTTTTCCAGAACGGGTTTTTGGCAAAGCAGGTGCCCAATAAATTGCATCAGGTGTTGCCACAGGTCCCAGCACTTTACGTACCCAACTGACCAATTCTTTACGTAATTCTTCAGTTTCAGCTTCACCCGCCTGCAAGGTCACATAGGCCGCTATGCCTTGCCCTTTAATCTCATGTGGCATACCAACAACTGCAGATTCAGCGACTTTTGCATGCGCAACCAATGCACTTTCAATTTCAGCAGTGCCCAAACGATGGCCCGAAACATTCAGAACATCATCTACACGGCCTGTAATCCAGTAATAACCATCTTTATCACGACGCGCACCATCACCAGTAAAATAACTTCCCGGATAGGTCGAGAAATACGCTTCAATAAATCGCTCAGGATCGCCCCAAATGGTCCGCATTTGCCCCGGCCAAGAATTCTTAATAATCAAATTGCCTTCTGCTTCACCTTCGAGTTCTTGACCCTCAGCATCAACCAATGCCGGTTGTACGCCAAACAATGGACGAGTGGCCGAACCCGGTTTAAGTGGAGTTGCGCCCGGCAGTGGAGAAATTAAAATACCGCCTGTTTCAGTTTGCCACCATGTATCCACAATTGGACAACGGCTTTCACCCACAACGGTATAGTACCAATTCCATGCTTCTGGATTAATCGGCTCACCCACGGTACCCAATAGACGCAAACTGCTACGGTCACTTTCACGCACAAAAGCATCACCCTCACGCATCATGGCGCGGATCGCTGTTGGTGCAGTATAGAGAATGGTAATGTTATGCTTATCTACAATATGCCCTGTGCGTGCCCATGTTGGATATTGCGGGATGCCTTCCGACATGACCGTGGTTGTACCATTGGATAATGGTCCATAAAGTACATAAGAATGCCCCGTAATCCAGCCCACATCTGCAGTACACCAGAACACATCATCTTGTTTAATATCAAAAACTTCACGGAAAGTTGAATTGACATAGGTTAAATAACCCCCCGTGGTATGTAACACCCCTTTAGGCTTTCCGGTTGACCCAGACGTATACAAAATAAATAAAGGATCTTCGGCATTCACTGGTTCTGGCGGACAGATATCTGTGACCGTCATAATTTCCATGTGATACCACAGGTCACGCCCCTCCTGCATTGTTATTGGATGGCCTGTACGATGCACTACAATCATTTTTTCAACCGAAGTGGTTCCATCCAGCGCCAATGCTGCATCTACATTCTCTTTTAACGGAATCGTTTTACCACCACGCATACCTTGGTCAGCAGTAATCACCAATTTGGCTTGACTGTCGTCTATCCGACTTGCCAATGAGTCTGGAGAGAATCCACCAAATACCACACAATGCACTGCCCCTATTCGGGTACAGGCCAGCATGGCAATCGCCGCTTCAGGGATCATCGGCATATACAAAATGACTCGATCACCTTTCCCGATTCCATTTTTCTTTAAGACATTGGCAAAACGACACACTTCATCATGCAGTTCTTCAAAAGAAATGATTTTATGGCGAGATGGATGATCCCCCTCCCAAATAATTGCAGGTTTCAGTGGGTGCTCTTTTAAATGACGATCTAAACAGTTGGCACTGACATTCAGTTGCCCATCTGCAAACCATTCAATTTTAAAATTATCTTTGTCGTAGCTGGTGTTTTTTACTTGAGTAAATGGCTTAATCCAGTCCAATTTCTTTGCAGCTTCTGCCCAAAACTCATCTGGATGCTCTACTGACTGTTGATAACGATCGAAGTATTCTTGTTCATTGGTCCTTGCTGTTTTAACAAATTGTTCTGGAACTGGATAGATTTCATTCATATTCTGCTTCCTTGATTTGTCACCTCATCACGAGATGTATGCCTACGTTCTTGATTTTATTTGCTGCATGTGTTCAGTATTACGATAGCGCATTTCGGTTAACAATTGTGCTTTGGTCGTAGACACGGGGGTCACTTTAACCATCGGAAAATCTTAAGTCATTTGCCAAAATATTCGAATTTTCAATATCTATGGAGTTTTTTTGATCTTATAATTTGTATTCAAAAGTGCATATGGTTTTTTTCAGAAAAAAACATTTCCTTACCGAACTCATTCAACTGGACGCGATCGTCATGCAAATACAAGAATCGTCGACTTTTTTTTCAAAGCATCAAGTATCACCAGTAGATCATCCCCTTTCTACTCAAGGCCGCTTTAATCGTTTGAGTTATATTGCTTGGTTTGGATTTTTGCATCTCATTTTTACCATTGCATTGCT
>Ga0157371_10000715_pt1 | contig 38804 bp, 74 predicted proteins | sample C45metaG_FD_113462 | JGI IMG/M metagenome (GOLD analysis project Ga0157371, IMG submission 113462) | Corn rhizosphere microbial communities from Kellogg Biological Station, Michigan, USA - C4-5 metaG | ecosystem: Host-associated > Plants > Roots > Rhizosphere > Soil | place: USA: Michigan... | reverse complement strand
TCGGTCCCATCGTGAAGACGGAGGAGGTGGCCGACTCCAACACGCAGAGCCTGGCGGTGAACTGCGCGAGTCCGGCCTGGTTCCTCTCCAAGCGGATGTACGGCACGTGGATGCCCAGCGGCCTGCCCGTCAACTTCGCACCCAACGACCGTGCGCTGCTGGCGTCTGTCGTCATCAACGACATCAACTCGCAGAAGGGCAACACCGGGATCGACTGGAACACCGGCAACGTATCTGCCGGCGGCCTCACTCCGTCGCCCTTCTATGCGATCGACTACGGCACGAAGGCACTCGACGTCATCCAGGCCCTGGCGAACACCTTCGACGGGTTCGAGTGGCGGATGACGCCCCAGGAGCCTGCGGTGGTCACGGGACAGGCATGGACTGGGTACTACATCGCCAAGTTCAACGCCGTGCCCCACTGGGGCGTCACGCAGGAGAACGCGATCTTCGAGTACGGCCCGGAGCGCGGCAACGTGCAGGGTTACAGCCGGACGCGGGATCGTGAGACGCAGCTCAACCGGGCCTACCACATGAAGTCGGGCCAGGCCCAGGACGCTGCGCTCACCTACACTGACGCCGATTCGGTCGCCAAGTGGGGTGTGATGGAGGACTTCACTCCGCTGGACAACGTCGACAACTTCCCCGACCTGCGCTCGGCGTGGGTGAAGGCGAACGTCGATGCGCGTAAGAACCCGCGCGAGCAGATCCAGTTCACGCCGCACATCGACCCGCAGCGCACTGGCCGCCTGCCGAACTTCAGTTCCGACTACGACATCGGGGACACCATCCGCGTCCGTTCGACCTTCCGTGTGGACGGCGAAGAGATCACGCGCTTCGACCGGTACATGCGCCTCTACAGCATCCAGTTCCAGCTCGACGACACGTCGGGCACGGAGCGTCTCACCTTCACCACCATCGACGACGGGACCACCTGATGCCTGGCATCGTGCCGCCGCAGGGCCGTGACACCAGTCAGCGCGCTTTCGAGAACGTCTCTAGCCTGGAGAAGCGGGTCGCCGCCCTGGAGCAGTCGCGCGGCACCATCATCACGCCGTTCTCGGTCACCTACCCGGCCGCCGCGTTCTCGTTCAACTACTACGGCGGCAAGCTGTGGGTGGTCAACGTCGGAGGCGTGGCGTCCGCGAGCAACATCTCCGCCCTGGTCGTGCAGATCGGCGTCAACGTCGGCAGCCAGACGTTCCTGGCGTCCGGCACGGGCTACTTCAACCACTCCGCAGGCGACGCTACGGTGTTCTCTGGTGCAGTGTCCCTCTACACCGGCACGCCTATCTTCCCTGGGTCGGTGACGGCCAACATCGCCGCGATCAGCAGCCCGGTGAACGCACTACTCGGGTTTACGGTGAACGGATTTGTGATCGAGGCTCCGACGGCCTGACGTCTCTCGCGGTACTCTTCTGGTAGTACTCAACTAGGAGGAACAGGCAGATCATGAGCAACAACAACGTCTCGGTCGGGCTCGGCACTCAGGTCGGCTACGGTTCCGGACTGACGGCCTTCATCCTCGCCCTCATCGCCTACTTCACCGGCCACGGTGACGAGCAGACGCTCGGCGTCATCGCAGGCTCGGTCGTCTCTCTCGTCATGCTCGGCGTCACCACCGCCTTCCGTATGATCCAGGCTGCGGCCAAGGAGCGGGCGAACATCGACGTCGCCAAGCTGGGCGTCACGGTCAGCGAGTCCCAGGTGCAGGAGGCTGTCGCCAAGGCAGTCGAGAAGGGCCTGCACGACCTGGACGATCGCATCCACCGCTCCACGGACGGCGACGCGACGGCGGTCACCCCGCCCATCGTGACGAGCCCGGCCATCGAGCGGCAGGACCCGGACGACGCCGGTCGCACGGCAGTCGCGCACAGCGGCCCGCCGACCATCCAGGGCTAGACCATGGCCCGCGCGTACTCGCGCGACGCTGAGCCGCACCGAATCCTCACCAAGTCGGGTGGGGATCTCGGTCGGCAGCGTGGCGACGACATCAAGGCACTGAGGAGCGCCGTCCAGCGACGCCTCGACGCTCGCGGCATCGACCGGAAGGTCGGCCCGAACGACGGCGTCATGAACGACAACCTCTACGACGCCCTCAAGACGGCGGCCCACTTCCTGGGCGTGCCCGACGACTGGCATGAGAGCAAGTCCGGCCTGCTCGTCCGCGAGCAGCTCGTCATCCGCTACCCCGGCCTGCGTGAGTCGAACCCCGAGTTCGTCGCACTCAACATGCTGGACGCGGCCGACGCGCGCATGGACAACCTCATGCGCGACCGGGAGGCCGCCGAGAAGAAGCGCATCGCGGCGGCGAAGGCCGACCGCGGCGGCCCCTCTCGTCTGACCGCAGCGGAGCGCGTCAAGGCACGCCAGATCGCCGTCTCGGCCTTCCGCCTGGCGTACAACCACCGCGGCGTGGTCCACTACACGCAGACGTCCGCGCGCTGGCAGGGCATCGCTACCCGTCGCCGCTACGCGGACGGCCGCTACCCGAACTACGCGGACTGCTCGTCCATGGCCACTTGGTGCCTGTGGAACGCGCTCACGGCCGTCGCCGGGATGGACTTCCCGGACATCGTCAACGGGTCCAGCTGGAACTACGGCTACACGGGCACCATGGCATCCCATGGCATGCACGTGTCGGTCGGCGAGCTGCTGCCCGGGGACTGCGTGTTCTACGGGGGTGGCTTCCCGTACGGGCACGTGACCATGTACGCGGGCAACGGGATGTGCTTCTCGCACGGTTCCGAGATCGGCCCGACGTTCGTTCCGGTGGGCTATCGGCCCATCTCGACCTGCCGTCGCTACATCTAGGAGGTGTAGAAGTGTACGGACTCCCTGCCATCGCCTGGGCCCTGATCATCGTGATCCTCATCGTGATCCTGATCATCCTGCTCTGATGGACTACGCAACGGACAAGCAGATCGGTGACGTCCTGAAGAAGTTCGGGACGTACCGCATCGGCCGCACCATCTACGAGGCCCCGCAGCCGTACGACGCGTACGCGTGGCTGGCTCTCGGCTGCCGCGAGACGTGGCTCCAGAACATCGAGGGCGGCGCGCGCCTGGTGAACGGCGAGTGGGTGAAGGAGACCGATCCGACGCGCATGGACGTCGGGGTCTTCCAGATCTCCCGCATCCACCAGGCCGACGCGCTGAAGAAGATGAAGCCGGCAGTCAAGGCCGGGACGTGGTCGCCGTACTTCGACGACAAGTCCGCCTACGACGGCGGGTTCTGCCCGCGCTTCGAGGAGTCGGTCGTCTTCATGGGCAAGGAGTTCCAGCTCTACCGCGACTACGCCAAGGCCCACGGCGTGCCCAGCACCCGGACGTTCAACTTCGCCATCTGCGCGCACAACGCGGGCGCTGGCGGAGCCATGGCGGGCTGGCGCGACGGCGGCACGCTAGCGGACTTCGACCGGCACACCTCCGGAGGCGACTACGTCTCCTGGGTCCGCCACACGATGATCCAGGTAGAGGACTGGCTCGAAGCCCATCCGAACTGGCTCAACCCCATCGCACCCACCGCCTAGGAAGGAGGACCGCATGACGAACGAGTGCCCCTGCGGGGGCAAGTGCATCGGGGGCTGCGCGCCCGCAACGACTTAGGGGGTGATCCAGATCTCTGTCGATAGCCCGCCATCGAGCGGGCTTCGGCGGGTCTGGGCACGTCCCATCCGCCTCACCTCGTCCGGCCGCTTCGAGTTCCAGTGCCTCACGTGCCACGCGGGGTTCTGGTTCTTCCCCCGCGAGCTGGACGAGCTGGGCGTCCCGAAATGGAGCGGATGCCCAGCTTGCGTGGGATGGCGGAAGCCTGTACCATCTATCGACATGCTCATCACCATCCAGCTCAAGATCGAGGACGACGCGGACGCCCGTGCACGGGTCCAGCTGGAAGCCGAGATCAACGCGCTCATCGACAGCGACCCGGACTACCGTCGGATCGCACCCTCTCGACGTGTCGTCGAGGTAGGAGGTTCCACGAACCATGCTTGATCCGCGCCGCACGGCCCGCCGCGACGCATCTAGCGTCGTCCCGTTCTGCCGCCCTCTCCCTTCTGCGTTCGTCGCAGAGCCTCCGTACGGCGATCATCGGTGCGAGTGCATGAACCCGTTCCGCATCAGGATGAAGCGCGCGGAGGACGGCACCCGCTACTGCATCGCATGTCGAGGCAGGCTCGGGTAGCTACCCGATACACCGGAATCGGGTAGTAGTGGACGTTTGTTCTACTTGATCTACTACCCGACGGAGTGGTACACTGCTTAGGCAACATCAAGTCCCCCTACACCGGAGGTCCGCGCACCATCATGCGCAAGCTCATCGCGGTCATGGCCGCAACCATCATGGCGTGTCTCGCCCTCTCCTCGTCCGCGTTCGCGTGGGGCGGGGCGAAGATCGAGCCGCTGTCGTGCCCCGAGATCCACTTCAACGCGCCGCCCGAGAACGGCCCGTGGAAGCTGGATGCCCGCCTCGGCCAGATCAACCCGAACCAGTCGGCGGCGAAGCGTGTCGCGGACTTCCTCGCGCTCCCGTCCGTCCCCGGCCAGGGTCCCTGGCTCGTCACGGGCGACGTCGATCCGCAGGTGCAGGGCAAGTTCTACCTGCCCTCGGACGCACCGACCGTCGTCACCGTCGCGCTCTACAACGCGGCGAACCCGAACGACGGTTTCGTCTACCAGCGGACGATCATGAGCGGCTGCGGCCCGCTTCCGACCAACACGGGTCCTGCTGGTCCCGCCGGTCCTCCGGGCACGCCCGGGCAGAACGGCTCGAACGGCACCGATGGGTCGAACGGCAGCAACGGCACGAACGGGTCCAACGGCTCGAACGGCAGCAACGGCCGGGACGGCGTGAACGGTCGCGACGGTGACACCACCGCCCCGACGTGCACGTCCAACCGCATCATCAAGTGGACGATCCGTGCCAAGTACCCCGGGTCGCGCAACGACGACGGCAAGCCCGTCGTCGGCATCGACCGGACGCAGAAGGGTCCGTCCCTGACGCTGCCGAACGGCCAGGTCGTGTCGGCCGGTCGTGGCATCTACACCGGATTCGACTCGGACGGCCGCGTCATCGAGACCAGCGTCAAGCTGGTCACGAAGGGCAAGCTGAAGGGTCGCTACCAGGCCACCGTCGTCGCCCGCGGCCACAAGTTCACGGGCTATAACAACACGCTGCGTGTCACGGTGTGGCTGAAGCTGGAGGGTGAGAAGCACTCCTTCCGCACCAGCTACTTCGCCGACGTGTGCCGTGCCCCGGCCGGGAACCCGAACGACCAGCGCTCGCGGTCGCCGGAGATCCCCAGCCGCTCCTAGCCTCCTCAGCCAAGAGGTGTGACGTACGAGAGGCCCGCCATGTGCGGGCCTCTTGCGTTCCGGGGGGTACTATCTAGGGAGTGCTACTCGAAGCCTGCCCACCCACGGATCAGAAGTTCGTGGTGTGAAGGCATCCCAGGCGCGAGACCGACTTCCTGCATGGCGACCTCAGGATCGTCCGTCGGGTCATCGGGGTCCAAGAGATCGTCCCACTCGCCCTCGACCTCGGTGTCCACGAACTGGTCGTCCCCTGCGTCGGTCGGAGCCGGGTCGTCCGCGCTGATCGTGCGGACGTTGACCGCACCGTAGTGCTCCAGGCCCCAGTTGCAGAGCATCTTGGCCGAGACGATGTCGTCGTGCTCGCCCTCCGGCGCGGAGTACTTCATCCTGCCGGCTTCTGACATCGTCATGGTGTAGGAGAGGAACTCGTCCAGGCCGGTGTCGAGCACGTACGTGCGTCGCTCCTCCAGGTCCTTCGCGAGCAGCTTCACCATGTTGTTCTTCGTGGTGGTGAAGTTGATCCCGACGATGTCGTAGCCCATCTCCTCCAGGTCTTCCACAACCGGGTCGCCGACACCGGTCGAGTCGACCAGCAGCGTGACGCCGGACGCACCCTCGCGCATAAGCGTGCGGACGGCCCGCTGGATGCGCCGCTTCTGCTCCGGCCAGGACACCTGCTGGAGGCGCTCGAAGTAGACGTTCTTCCGGTCGTTCTCCCGTGCCCCGTAGATGACCGTCCAGTCGTTGGTCTTCGCGAGGTCGATGCCCAGGACGATGTGCTGGCCCGTGGGGCTGGTGGACTCCAGGAGGCCGGTCGACATGACCTCCTCGGTCTGCACGGAGGACTCCGGGACCATGAACACGGTCGAGCCGGACGCCAGGAACTTCGCCAGGACTTCCTGCTCGAACTCCAGGCGCGGCATCTGCTCGCGCATGCGGTCGACCTCGCCCTCGGGGAGGTGCGGGTTGTCGTAGGAGGTGAAGGTCCAGGACTCCCAGCCGCGCTGGTGAGACGTGCCCTTCTGGCCCATCATCCAGGCCTTGTAGAACCAGTTGCGGCCGCGGGGCGTGCTGATCATCAGCGCGCCGCCCTCGCGGTCCATCAGCGTCGGGGAGACGACCTGGTTCCAGATGCGGCCGGGCATGATCGCAGCCTCATCCAGGACGACATAGTCGACGCCTTCGCCGAGCATGCCCTCCGGACGCTCGGCGGAGTAGAACTCCATCCGAGTGCCGTTCTTGAAGCGCAGGATGATGGCGCGACCGGCATCGAAGTTGGTCTCCGGGGGCGCAGGATGCGCAAGGACGCCGTCCGGCAGCTGCCGCAGCACCTCGGCGTAGCCTCGCTTGACGACCTTGTACGTCGGGGCCACCCACCAGAGCATCTGGTTCTCCTGGCGAGCCTTGGCCGTGAAGAGCTTGGCGGCGATCTTCGTCTTGCCGAACCGGCGGCCGCAGTTCATCACCTTGAAGCGTGCCTTCGAGTCCACCACGGGCTTCTGAGCCTCATGGGGGATGACGACGTACTGCTGGATCTGCTCCAGCAGCTTCATGGCGGCCTTGGGGTCGGCGCGGATCAGCTCCTCGAAGCTGACTCCGCCCGTGCTACCCGGCTGGTGCTTCTTCCGGGGCATCCTGGACCTCGATGATGGGGGTCTTGACGTTGGACGGGACGATCACGCCCACCGCAGACGTCTCCGCTAGACGCGTCCCAGGGGGCGCTACGGCGAAGAGATCAGTCTCCTCGACCGAGATGACCCGGACGAGGGGAGGGAGGTTCTTGCCGGCAGGAACCGACTCGACCGCGGCGGCCGGTTCGCTGACGTTGGCCTGCGCGACGACGGCCGAACGGAAGGCCGCCTCGTCCACGACGTAGTAGGCGGTCATCGTTCGATCCCCATCTCGGCGTCGAGCGCGGCGGCCTCGACCGGGTCGGCCGGAGTGTCGACCCGCTGCTGCGCCAGCGCGGCGAGCAGCTCCTCGATCTTCTCGGGGTTCTTCTCGACGGCCTCCATGGCGGAGGTAACGGTGGACTCGTCCGTGGCCTCGCCCTCGGCGCGCAGCGCGCCGCCCAGGAACTCCTTGCGGATGTCCAGCAGCTCCTTGACCGTCAGGCGCTCGGGGTCCCCCAGACGCTCGGCGATCTCCTTGTCGACCGTCTTCGTGATCGAGGCGATGCGGTCCTGGGCGTACTTGTGCATCCGGGAACGGACACGGATGTCCCTGCGCCAGTTGCCCGCGGTCTGTCCGCTGACGTCGAAGACGTCGGCGACGGCTAGGTTGCTTGCCCCGTTGGCGAACATGGCTGCGACCTGCTCGGCGATCTCAGGATCGGCCAGCTTCGAGCGGGACTTGTAGGACTCGGGCTTGACGTTGACTTCCATGGCTCCTCCTAGTAGGACTCGATCTTCCCGTCCGGCCAGACGAGACGACAGTGTGCTAGATGGGAGTCTACCGCGAGGGCCAGCCGGTCGGCGAGATCTAGCTGGATCGATCGTACATCCGGATCGCCAGCCTTGCGCTTCGCCAGGCACCGATAGACGGTGCGGGTAGAGACCCCGGCACGCTGGGCAACCAGGGCTACCGAGCGGCCGGAGTCTGGATCGTCAGGTCGGATGACCTCACGAAGAAGGGCTTGCACGTCCTCCAGCACCACACGTGGCTCTGGACCTTCATGTCGCTCCTCGACCCAGTCAAGGACGGATACTGCTACTGCCATGGTGGCGCTCCTAGTCGTTGGGGAAGCGCTCACCGTCCGCCTCCGACTAGTGCCACTGGGGTACTAGACGGGGTGGTACTCGGGCTCCTCGTAGGCCGTCTCGGGGGTCTTGTTCCCGAGGAGTTCCGTCTGCGTGAAAAAGCTGAAGTGCTGGATCGCGTCGTTCGCGTGGCGGTTCTCATGGAGCGGGTGGTAGTACAGCTCCGCCGCGCCACCGGCCTGCGCACGTTCCTTGATCTTCGCCCCCTGGAGGATGAAGGGGATGTCGTGGCGGCGGCAGCACACCTGGAGGGAACCGATCAGCCGGACGGTGCGGAACTGATTCCACGCGAGCAGCTTGGCCGCCCACGGGTAGAGCCGGAAGTCCTCGCAGACGATCCGCCCGATGGGTCCCGTGTTGTCCTCGGCCGTGACGCCGTCGCGGAGGTTGACGGTCTCGCCCTCGGCGAACGCGCCGACGTTGTCCTCGACCGCATCCCAGACGTCGTCCGAGAACAGCCACATCTTCTCCGTGCCGCCCGCGAGCAGCTTGAAGCCCTTGGCCAGCGCCCACCCGGTGTCCTCACCGGGGTCTACGTACAGAGTCCGGAAGTCCTCGGTGATCATGACGACACCAGGATCTCGTCCATACTGCCGGCGGGAACCCACCGGTCGCGGATCGGGTGCGATCCGATGCGGACCTTCTCCGCGAGCAGCATGTCGACCGCGGCGTGGGTCGTGTCGGCGTGTCCGTTGCGCTTGAGCCAGTCGATGATGTCGACGTGGGCCGGGACGTTGGACGTCTTCAGCTGGCGCTGGAGTCGCCGCAGGCGCTTCGCCTCACGCGAGTTCCGTGCGCTCATGCCGCGGGCTTCCTCGGCTTCCGGGTGTTGCCCGTCTCGTCGGTCTTCGGCGCGTTACGGTTCTCGCCGAACCCGACCATGGTGACCTTCTGGGCGTGGCCGGAGGCGAACTGCTGCTCCGGCGTGGCTCCTGCGGCCGCCGTGGTGGCGTCGTACTTGCGGATCTTGCCCGGCTCGACGACGTCGTCGGGGATCTCGGTCACCTCGTAGAGGGCCTGTAGCTTGCCCATCGGCTCGTCCAAGTTGCCGTCGAAGCCCTCGCCGACCGGCGCGACGATGACGCCCGCGCCTCCTTCGGCACCCCACTCGGCCTCGCGGACCCCGTGGTTCTGGGGACTCGCGCAGACGACGACGATCTCGTCGTAGGGGTTGGGCTTGTCTTCGGTGCCCTTCGGTTCCTTCAGCTTCAGCTTCGTGCCGGGCGCGTACATGGTTCTGGGGTCTACTCCTTGTCCAGGTCGAGCAACTTGGTGACGTGGTACCGCATCTTGGCGAGGATGAGACTCTTCTCATGCCGGAGGTCGGCCGCGATGGCGGGGTACTCTTCGTCATCGATTTCGTAGCCGGACAGACCTTCGAGGAGGCGGATGCAGCGCCTCACTTGGTAGGAGTGCCACGACACACGTAGGAACTTCACGCTAGTAGTGTACCACACTATCTCAGGTGGCCTGATCCTCTCGCCCACGGGCGGGTGAGCGAGAGGTGGTAGGCGGCCGCACCGATGGTGAGGCCGATCAGGAAGGCGTTGCGGGACCAGCGGCTCTGGCGTGTCATGTCAGTCCTTCACGATCGAACGGGCGACGCGATCCACGACGCCCTCCATCTCATGGCGCAGACGCGTTCGGTGGACGTTCTGCTCCCCGGGTGACAGGTTCTCCGTCGCCTCCCACAGCGCGTCCCAGAGGTCGCGTGTGACCAGGTGCATCAGCTCATGCACGACGACCCGGTCCAGCATCTCCTTGGAGATCTCCGGGTCGACGAAGATGCGAGCCGAGTCGTAGTGATCCGACGGATGGATGGACGCGTAGGCGTCCGAGTCCTGCCCGCCGATGATCACGTCGATGTCCCAGTGAGCGAGCCCGAGATGGGCCAACTCGTTCTTCCAGAACGTGACACGCTTGGTGATCTGGTTCGCCGTCACGCTGCCGCCTTGGCGAAGTTGGGAACGAAGTCGGGGTCCTTCGCCTGGGACCACCGGTCGATGATGTCGCCCTCGGCCTTCAGGGGCACGATGCCGTTGATCGCCTCGTTCTCTGTCATGCGCCTGATGATCAGAGCCTTGGTCTCCTCGGCCTGCTCCTCCGGCACGTGCGCGACGATCTCGTCATGGACGAGAGCGACCACGGGGACGCCGTCGTTGTGCAGCTTGATCAGCGCCTCCTTCAGGAGGGCGGCTGCCGTGCCCTGGATGAGCCAGTTCGTGACCTTGTAGCCCTCCTTGCGCACGTCCTCGACGCGGAAGCGGCGGCCGGAGATGACGTTGTCCGAGACGTAGCCCTGCTGGTACAGGCGCGACTCGATCTTGTTGTTCAGCCGCTGGATCTCCGGGTAGAGGTCCGAGTAGCGACGGTTGTAGAGCTTCGCCGTGTCCTGCGAGACCCGGAAGTACCGCTTGATCGAGCGCAGGCCGCCGCCGTAGATCTTCGTGAAGTTGAAGACCTTGCCCTGCTGACGGGCCGACTCGTAGCCTCCGCCCGGACGGCGACGGTCACGGAACCCCAGCCCCTCGGCCGTAAGCGTGTGCAGGTCGCCGCCGTTGCGGATGGTGTCCAGCATCCGACCCTCGCCCGCGAACGCGGCGAACAGGTACATCTCGATGTTCGAGAGGTCGCACGCCACCAGCTTGAAGCCGGGATCGGCCGCGATGCAGTAGCGCAGTCGCAGGTCATCTCGCGGCTGGTTCTGCATGTTCGGGTCCGCACAGGACATCCGCCCCGTGCGGGCACCGACCTGACGGTAGGTTGCGTGGATGCGACCGTCCGGAGCCACGTACGGCTCCTTCCAGGAGCGCACGGACGTCTCGTACGACCGGCCGACCATCGGCTGGACGTACGTCGAGAGCACCTTCTTCTCGGCGCGGAACTCCAAGATGGCGGCCGCCAGCTCGTCGTCCACGGCGCGCAGGTTGTCCGCGTCCATCGACAGCTTGCCATCCTCGACCGACATGTAGGACAGGTCCGCGCCGCGGGCGACCAGGGCCGCGTGCACCTGCGCCGACGAGTTCGGGTTAAAGTCGTCCAGGTTGGGCGCGCCGTGCATGTAGAACCGCGTGCCGTCCTCCGCCTCGTAGGCGTAGGGGAGACCGTCTGCGCCCTCCTCCTTCGACCACTTCTTCCCGGCCGCCGTCTTCGCGAACAGAAGCCAGTTGCCCTCCTCGGCCAGTTCGATGACGCGGTCCTCCAGGCGCTCCAGGTTCTCCATGACCTCGACTTCGAGGGCCATGTAGTCGTCCCGGCGCGCGGGGATGCCCCGCTTCTCGACCGCGTAGAGGGCGTCCATCGCCTGCCGCTCGAACTCGACTGTGCGCTGGAGTCCCGGGTCGTTGATCAGGGTGATGTCCATCATGTCGGAGATCTTGCGCGTGAGGATGACGTCCTCCAGCGCGTACTTCTCCATGATCTCCATCGGGACGTCCGAGTAGTTCGGCTCGATCAGCTCGACGCCGTCCTCCTTCGCCTGAGCCTTGCGACGGGCGCGCTCCTTGGTCAGGAAGTCCTTGACCTTCTTCTGGTCCTCGTCCGCGCCCTCGCCGAGCAGCTCGACGGCGAGCGACTTCAGCGCGTTGCTGCGCCGCTCGTTGATCGTCTGCGCGACGAGCATGGAGTCGTGCCACATGCCGTCGCCGGGGATGTCGAAGCCGGCGGAATCAGCGAACGCCCGATCGAACTTCGCGTTGTGCGCCCGAATGCCCTCGACCTTGCCGCGGTCGAACCACGCCTGGATGTCGGCGTGGTGGTCCAGGTTGGCGTTGGCGAAGATGGCCGGGACGTACGGGTACGCCACGGGCTCCAGGTCGTCGCCCATGAAGATGTAGAGGAACGCGTACTGCGATCCGCTGTGGGGCTGGAAGCCCGTGGTTTCGACGTCGAAGTCGATCACCTGATGCCGAACTCCTTCCTGATCTCCGTGCTCATCCAGAACCACTCGGCCAGGATGTTGCTCCTGACGAACTTCGCGTGGAGTTCCTTCTCCAGCTTCTTGCGGTCGTTCGTCTTGATGACGCCGAGGACCACCAGCTTCCGCGGGTTGCCCGTCTGGAGGCCCGCGAGACGGTACTTCGGGTGGTCCTTGGACTCCCCGATCTTGACCATCCCAGTGTTGCCCTCCTCAGCGATGAGGTAGACGTAGCCCTTCTTCGTCTTGTTGTCGCCCGTGACCTTCTCGATGGCCTCGCGAACCTTCGACTCCCGCTGCTTCGTGGGGTGTCCGGCCGACTTCAGCTGTACGGGGATCGTCACGCCGTTGCCGTTGAGATAGTCACAGACGTCCTGCGCCGCCTCGATGGCCGTCGCGCGCGGCGGTCCCTGCCACGCATGACCGGCCTTGTTGTTCTTCCCGCCGTAGACCTGCCCGTGGTACTGCTTCCCGGGGGGTGCTGACTGGAAGAACCCGACCTTCTTGAAGCCGGACTTCAGCGAGTCGTCCTTGAGGTCGTACGGCGTGATCATCGCAGGGCGATCCAGGCGTCGTCGAGGAGCATCTCGCCCTCGGCCTTCAGGTCGTTCAGCGACCCGTCGTTGTTGACCTGCCAGTCGACCAGCTCACGCGGGAGCGGCGTCTCGGAGGCGTGACCGTCCGACTCCAAGCCGGGTCGGATGACCTCTACGACCCACCCGCCGAGTAGCTTGATGCGCTGGGCCTCGTTCGGGTAGCGAACGTCCGTGACCAGCAGCACGTCCGCGCCGGGGTACATCGCCTTCAGCTGAGCGGCGCGCGACTCGTCGTGCGTGAACGGCTGCACGTTCGGCAGCACCTGGTCGATCCAGAACGTGTCCCCGAAGACCTTGCGGGCCTCGTTGCCGACGTGCTGCAAGTACTCGCGGCCGGTGATCGAGTGCAGGGTCGAGGTGTCGAACACGGACGGGATGACGTCCGGCTCGTCGTAGAACACCGAGATGTTGCTCTCGTCCTTCATGGAGTCCATGAGGGCGACCAACTTGTCGTCCGGACGATCGAATCCCAGTGCGCGCGCCGCATAGACCTTGAGCCTGTAGGCGAACGCGACCTTGTCGGCCACGTACCCGGCCGTGGCCACGTCCTCGGCGATGAAGCCCGCCAGGGTGTCCTTGCCGGACGTCTTGAAGCCGTTGATGCCCAGCAGGATCACGCCTGGTCCTCCTTGACCGCGTCCAGGTACCGCTTCTCGTAGGCGGCCGTTCGATCGGCCGCGTGGTCCACGATCGGGACGAGGAAGACGTGCCCGTCCACGATGTTCACCGCGTTCAGCTGCTTGCCGAGCGAGTCGAGGACGGTCATCTCCAGCTTCGCGCCGGAGGAGAACTCCCAGCCGGGCAGGAAGATGCCCCCGACGCACGTGGGCAGCGCGCAGATGATGACGTCCCGGGCGAGGAAGGTCGACCAGGTCTCACCGTTGGCCGAGCCGCTGCCGGGTGCGCCGTCGGCCGACTGCATGGCTGCGGCCGCGGTCTCCGGATCGTCCAGCTCCGCGGGGGAGACTAGGTTGTAGCCGTTCGCCCGCAGCACCTCGGCCGCCTGCTTGAAGGCCGGGAAGTTGAACTGCGGGATGCCCGTCATCGGGCCGCCGAGGTAGAAGAAGTCCTCGTCGGGGTTGGCCGAACCGGCCAGGCCGTAGGCCAGCGCGCCCAGCTTCAGCGCGGTGGTCGCACCGGGCTGGCTGACCAGGTCTTCCACCCAGCCGCCCTCCAGGGCGTTGAAATCGAACTCGCTCATGATGTGGTTGATGCCTCCTTGATGGACCTAACAGTGTACCAGCTAGACGCTGAGGCCGCCGTCCTGGCTGTCCTCGTTGGGCAGCATGAAGCGGGGGCCAGCGCCGCCCTCGCCGGGCATGCCCGGCATCTGACGGAGCCGCTGCTCCTTGACCATGCCCTTCGCCGCGTCGCGCAGGCGGGACTTGGTCTCCTGCGTCACTTCGTGCAGGTCGGAGATGGTCATCGCCTCGCCGTTGTTGTCGCGGATGGCGTCCATGATCGTCTCCTGGATGGCGTCCATCGGCACGTGCTTGTACCACCAGGCGTCGCCGTCCCACTCCATGCGGACGGTGTTCGGGGCCTTGCCGTGACGGGACTTGGAGACCGACAGCTCTCGGAAGTTGCCGGCAACCACGGACTCGAAGTTCTCCATCACGGTGACCGCGCCCTCCAGCACGGTCGAGCCGCGACCGGCCGACATCTTCTCACCGTCCTCACCGACGCCGGACTTGCGTTCGTGGTGCGCCAGCATGACACCGCACTTGAAGTCCGCGCCGATCTCGACCAGGGCGTCCACGACCACGGCCATGTCGGTCGAGGAGTTCTCCTCGCCGTTCCACAGGCCGCGGAAGGGCTCCACGAAGACGACGTCCGGCTCCCACTTCTCGCACCCGGCACGCACCGCGTCCAGCTTCGCCGGGTCGTCCAGCTTCAGGCCGGAGTAGCCACCGTCGCCCCAGATGAGCACGTTCTCCCGGACCAGCTTGCGATCCTCGGGCGTCAGGTAGTCGCCCGTGTTGAGCATCACGCCGATCTGGCGGTGGAACAGGCCACCTGCACCCTCGTTCTCGATGACGAGGATCTTCAGCGGCTGCGCCGGGTTGTAGTTCAGGTTGCCGTCGTGGTCCTCCCAGCCGTCGAACATGGGACGTCCGGCCGCCCACCGCAGGATGCGGTTCAGGTTCATGACCGTCTTGCCCTTGCCCGCCCGGCCGATGGTGCACGTCAGGCCGCCGCGGACGACCATGTACGGCTCGACCAGGACGGGGGGAACCTCGATCGGGTCCGACAGGTACTTGCCGAGCGTGCGGATCGGCGGCTCGAAGACCTCGTCGCCAGCCTGAGCCACGGTGAGACCGCGAACGCGCTTGAACGCCCGCTCGATGTCCTCGGGGTTCTCGAAGGTGGCGAGGTAGTCGGCGAAGGCCTGTACCTCAGGTGTGATGGACATCCTAGTAGCCGTGGCCCGCGCGACGGCACGCCTGACACAGCCACATCATGGTCGGCGGCTCCAGGATCTTCCCGCCACTGCGGCGGTACTCGAACTTCCCGTGGTTGTCCCAGCTGTTTGAGTTCGGGTCCTTGATCGGGCCGTCGCACTGCTCGCAGCGGGTGTCGCTACCGTGCGGGAGATCGGCGAGCGTCTTGTGGCGGGTGACCTCACGCCAACGGCCATCGACCGCATCCCACTCGTAGAGCGCGCAGTCGGGGTTGTTCGCCAGCTTGTTCAGCGCGCCCTGCCGCTTCGCGTAGGTCTTGAACTGGAAGCCGCGGCCGCCGCGGTCGATGGTCACGGTGGCCCAGATGCCGACCATCTGGTTCGGGTCGAAGTTGTCGAGGGTGTAGCGGGTGCTCATGGATGTCTCCTAGCCCTTGGCGATCGGGCAGTCGGGATGTGCGAACGGCGCGACGAGTGGATCGTCGCATCCGGTGGAGGTGAAGCCCGCGGCGTTGATGAACTGCCGCCGCATCTCGCGCGGGTCCATCGGGTCGGGGGACGCCGCGTTGACGTCGACCATCAGGTCCCAGGCCTCGTCGTCGGTGAACTGCGAGCAGCCGCGCAGCTGCTTGGCGAGCGCGAAGTACACCGCCGTGCGGTGCCCCTCGCCGATCGGTGCCTCGCCGGAGAGCGCTCGGCCGATGATGTACTCGGCGCACATGTGCAGGTTCGGCGTCTTGCCCTCGCGGCGGGCACGCTCCTTCGGCTCCTCGATGAGGAGCAGCCCGGCGCGCTGCCGCCACTTGCGCGGTTCCTGGCGGTTGTAGTTGGCGACCGAGACGAACGTCTCCAGGTCCATGTCGAAGCCCTCGTTCGGCGACAGGATGGGTCGATCGTCGCCGTGGTACGGCAGGTTGATGTAGTTACCGAACTGGACCTTCGAGAAGTCGTGGTTCTTCGGGAAGACCTCGACGTGCTTGAACCCGGCCGCGTCGACCGCGTACTTGAGGATGCCCATCGGGACCCACGCCTCGATCGGCTCCTTGAAGAACACGTGGATGTGGGCGTTGCCCGATCGGGATCGCTCCAGCCAGGACGTGCCCGGGATGAACTTCTGCATCGTCCGGGCACCCTCGAAGTCGGGCTCGTCCAGGTCGATCGACGCGAACCAGACACGGTTGTCGGGCATGAGCGGCGCGATCCCGATGCCGGGACCCTTGCCCTCCAGATGACCCAGGTAGTCCATGGCCTTCGGGGGTCGCTTGACCCACCGGCCTTCACCGGTCCCGAACGCCTGGTCCAGACCCTTGAAGAGGGCCATGAAGCCCTCGACGGACTCGTAGAGCGTACTCACTCGGACCTCGCGTTGAACAGCGCCACGCGGGTTGCTGCCGGCACGATCCCCTTGAACGCGCGGGTCATCTGGCGGTTGAAGTTCTCGATGCGGTCCGCCTCCTCGGCGGTCTCGCGCAGCTTGCGGGCGTCGTCGCGGACCTTCTGGGCCTCGCGCAGGACGTCCAGGTCGATCGGCTCGTTCATGGGTGGGTCAGTCGCTCCTGTCGGACGTGGATGTTGCGCGTGTACCGGAAGTAGTCCGGGTCGTCGGTCGCGCGATGGATGATGCGGCGGTGCAGATACTCGAAGAGGCGGAACGTGTCCTCGTCCGCCTGCTTGTCTGTCAGCTGCGCGATGTAGTGCGCGTGCTCTTCCTCCTCGCGCGCCTTGCGCCGCTGGTACGCCAGCTCTGCGAGCTTCTTCGCTCGTTCTGCGCGGCGTTCCTCCTTCTGCTCCTCGGTCAGCTTGGGCACTTGGATGGGTCCTCCTAGATGAAGATGGTGCCGGGTCGCTTCCACCTGCTCCCGGCCGGGCTCGCTTGGTGTGAGCCCCACATGATACCTCCCGGGCCACGCCCCCGGGCTAGCGGTTCGAGGACGGGTGCTGGTGCTAGACGCCCAGGCCGCCGTCGTTGACGGGCGCGACCGGGCGCGCCTCCGTGTTCTCGCCGCCGGTCTCGACGACGCGGCCGCCCATGACGGCCTGCGCCAGCTCGAAGGCCTCGCGCTGCTCCTGCGAGGTCGTCTTGCGCCCCAGCTTCGGGGAGACGATCGCCGAGCGGCCCTGGCTGAACTTCTTGATGTACGTCGTGAGGTCCAGGACGTACAGCCACATCGGCTTGTTGCGCATCTTCATGGCGCGCAGCGAGTTGATCTTCTTGTGGGCCTCGGTCTCCGCGCGCTTGAGCGACAGGCGCATCGGTAGGATCTCGTCCTCGTCGTCGTCCTCCAGGCCGGGGACGATGACCAGACCGGTCCAGTTGTGGGTGGTGTTGATCGGGGGACCGGAGCCCCACTCGATCTCGCCGGAGTTGGCCCGCTCGCGGAACATCTCCTCCGCGTCCGGGTGCTCCGAGAACGGCGTGCCGACGAAGTCGTCGCCGAGGGCCTCGCCCCACGACTCGGGGATGAGGTCGCTGAACGCGACGATGTACTTCTCCTTCGACTTGTCGCCCTTGAAGGCGGTCATCGACCGGCCCTTCTCGTAGGCGGCCAGGATGAAGCCGACCTTGTTGCCGAGGGACTCGCCCGTCAGCGAGTTGATGAAGTCGCCGACCTCGGCGTCTCCCTCACCGACCTCGAAGGTCTGGGGCTGGCCGACCTTCAGGAGGGGAACCTGGAAGTCGGCGTCGTCGAAGTTGGCTGCCTGCTTGGCAAGCAGGGCCTGAAGTGCTGCCTCCTCTGCGGGAGTCAGCGCGCTCGTCTGGGTGGTTTCCAGATCGGTGCTGGGCATGGTAGAGAGTGATGCTCCTTGTTCGGGATGTACCTAGTAGTGTACCAGGTCGTCTACTTCTTGGGGGACCGGATCGACACGATCCGCTTGGTGTACTTCCCCAGACCTGCGGGGAGTTCGGTGCCGTCTTCCTCGCACTGGCGGGCGATCTCGTTGAGTCGGCCGCCTGCGAACTTGACCTCGGTCATCTCCTCGACCTGGGCCGTCTGCTCGAAGAACTCCTGGAGTGCTTCCTTGTCCAGGACCTGACCGTACGTGGTCTCCCGGCGAGAGAACACGACGCGACCCCAAGGCGGACCCAGGTCAGGATCAACCTTGCCCGAGCCCTCCAGCGCTTCGAAGATCTCCGCCTCGCTGAGACGGTAGGCCTCCTCGGCGGCCGCGAGGGCGGCCTTGGCTTCGTCGCGCGCCTCGCGCAGCTCCAGGTGCCTCCGCAGCTTGCGCTTGGAGGACTCCGGGATGATGTCTTCGCTCACTCGAACTCCCTGTCGATGTCGATCTTGGGCAGGACGGTGCGGATGATCCGCTCCTTCAGGTTGAGCATCGGCTCGACCTTGGTTGAGGTGACACAGCCTAGCGGCTGCGGCCGGTACACGCGCACCATCTCCTGCTGCCCGAGACGGTCACAGCGCGCCTCGAACTGCTCGTTCGTGGCGGGGACGAAGTCCGGCGTCATCTCGTACATGAGATGAGCGGCCGTGAGGGTGATGCCCTCCTTCAGGGCGGCCATGGTCCCGACGATGACGTCGATGTTGCCGGCCTGAAACTCGTCCTCCATCTTCGTCCGGTCGGTGGAGGAGACGTCGCCCGTGTAGAGCCCCACCTCCAGGCCCACCGAGCGCAAGCGATCCGCAAGCACCTCGGCGGAGATCTTGAACTTGGTCCCCACGACCCACTGGTTCGGCTGCGAGTCGAGGATCTTCTCGACGCAGTCGTCCATGAGGGCGGAGTCATCCTCCGCACCCAGCGTCGCTGGGGTCTCCAGGATCTGCTGGAGTCGCAGCAGGCGCGAGGCACCGTTGGGGATCTTCAGCAGGGTGGTCGAGTCCACGCCCTCCGCGATGGCCTTCGCCATGCGAGCGGCCGACTGGTCACCCTCCTGTGCTGCCTTCGTGATCTCCAGCAGCAGCTCGTCCTCGGCCTTGTCGTACAGCTTCTTCTGGCCAGGGTTGAGGTCCAGGTCGTAGTAGATCCGCTTGCGGCCCTTGAGCCCGAGCAGCGATGCCGTGCGACGAACGAGACGACCGTTCAGCTCGAACCGCAGGCCGTCCGGGTTCTTGACGCCCGTGATGACCTTGCCGAACGACCCCTCGTAGAAGTCGCAGTACATCGTGTAGAACTTCCAGAAGGCGACCCGTCCGTCTCGGCCGCTCTCATGGTACTGCTCGGGGTAGAGCCACCTGAGGATGGCCCACAGCTCGTCCGGCGAGTTCATGAGCGGGGTACCCGAGAGGCCCAGCATCAGCTGACCCTGGCACCGCCAGAGTCCCTGGGTCTGCTTGGCCTTCCGGTTCTTCGCCCGGTGCACCTCGTCCGCGATGACCGCAAGCCACTCGGTCGAGGCGAACAGGGGCTCCTTCATCTCGATGGACCTCTTCGTGACCTCGCTGCCGTCACGGCGCTTGACGCGACGGGAGACGTTCTCCACGCGCAGCTGCTCCCAGTTCACGATCGCCCAGCCGTTGGCTTCGATCGTCTCCTCCAGCAGCTTGCGTCGCTTGGCGGCCGACGACGCCTCGATGATCGCGGCGGGCGTGTCGTCCGGCAGCCATCGCCGGATCTCCCGCAGCCACGAACCCTTGACCGACTTCGGCGCGACGATCAGCTTCGGTCCCTGGATCATGCCGTTCCGCAGGGAGTACTCCTCGACGGCCGAGATAGCCTGGAGCGTCTTGCCCAGGCCCATGTCGTCGGCGAGCAGGACCTTGCGGTTCTTCGCGGCGAGGTCCACGAACGAGCGCTGGTAGTCGAACAGCCCCGTAAAGGGCACGTCGTTGACGGACTCGGGCTGCCAGAAGGTGCGCTGGCGCGCCCAGGGGAGAACCAGGTCGGCGTCGTCCGGCAGCTGGGTGACCAGCTGCACGTCCGCCTCCTGCCTCGACTCCCTGATCCAGTCCATCACGTCGGGCTCGACCTCCGGCTTGATCGTGGTGATCAGCCGCTGGGCGTTCTCGACGGTGGCCTCCATGACCCAGACCTTCATGTCCGGGTTCCAGCGGCGACCGGGGATGTCCTTGATCTGGTCCTTGGCGTTCATGAACTCGAAGCCACGCACACCCGTAAGGGTGACGTGCAGCTCTGTCCCGTCCTCTGAACGCGCCAGCTTGCCAGCCATCAGCGCTTGTGCACCACCAGCGCGGAGACGTTGGCCGGGTTCACGAACAGGACGTCGTCGCCCTTTCGCGCCGTGGCCTCCGCCTCGTTCTTGTCCGCCGTGATGACCGGCGGCTTGCCGTAGGTGTTGTCGGTGACGAACGACAGGTAGTCGATCGCGACGTAGTCCGCGTCGGCCACGTCGTTGTCGAAGACCAGCGGCTCGCCGCCGCCCTTCGGCCAGATGGTCACGTCGAGGGGCATCAGGCTGCGACGAACGTGCGCGCCCGGCGACCCGAGCCCGTCTTGACGAAGCCGACCGGGACGACCGGTGCCTGGCCGTCGACCTTCATGCGCGCCAGCTCGGCGCGGGCGGTGCGGATGCGCGAGGACGAGAAGTGCTCGCCCGCCATGTGCTGCACCAGCGGCACCAGGGCATGGTCGGCGATGGGCCGACCGAAGGACTTCATGGTGCTGAGGACTGCGTTCTGGGACGCGGTCATGATGTGGTTGGTGCTCCTTGATCTGTGATGATGAGGGGCTCCCCCGCCTACTCCGGCCGGACTCGATGGTCTCTTTGGCCGCCTTCCTCTCACGTACCCGGCGAGGGAGCCGTACCTACATGATAGCAGGTCTGTACCAGGTCAGCCCTGCTTCGGATCGAACGCCGCCGCCTTCTCCAGGAGTTCCAGCCGCCCGACCTGGGCGGATAGCTCATCGAAGACTGCGTCCAGCGCTCGCTTCTGTGCCGACTCCTCCCAGCCGTCGGCGTCGGGCTTTCCCCGAAGGGATAGCTCACGTTCCATGTGCGCGTTGCGCAGCATGCGTTCGGTTGCGTCGCGCATCGTTGCGGTGAGTTCCAGCATGCCCTGGATCTGCCTCACCGAGCGGCCGGCAACTTCGTAGGGGTCGCCTGCCATCGTCCGGGGATCGATGACGGAGAAGTACTGTGGTTCGTGGATCATGGGACTGAACAGCTTACGGCATGGAACCTGTCGTGTCAAGCGCATCGTCTGACAAACGGTTTGTGACGCCCCCGCACAACGTAGACTAGGAACCATGGGTGACGTGCCGGAGACGAAGACGGACATCACGACGACGGACAACCAGACGAACCGAAATCCGGATTCGCCCGCGGTCGCGTTTCTGAAGTCGTTGAAGTGGTACTACGCGACGCGCGCCCTCGGAACCATCATGGTGCTCTACGGGATGTTCGGGGACAAGACCCCAGAGCGAGCCACCTTGATCCTGACTGGTGCGGGCTTCCTGGGCTTCGACTTCGTCAAGAGGAACGAATCGGAGAAGAAGTAGCTTCCGGCTACGCTACCCTTCATGTGCGCATGGACACGAACCGCAACCCCGCTCCGGACGCTCTAGTCCGCTGCTGCCGAAAGCTGCTGGACGAGGTGGACAGGCACCCACGACTCGGGTGGTACATCGCCATCATCACGACGGCGAACTTCCTGATCCAGCTGCACGACCTGTTCCACTAGGCAGTACGCTGTAGCCATGCCCTTCCTGCCTGAAGACCCCGAGCGCGAGCAGCGTCTCCTCGACCTGGTTCGCACTGAATCGGAGGCCGCAGCAGAGCACGCTGCTCGGCACGTCTCCAAGCGGGCGACTATCGGCTTCGTCATCCTGGCCATCGGTCTGATCTTGACCGTCTTCGTCGGCGGCCAGCGCATCCAGGACCTCGGTCGGACCCAGCGCAACGCGATCAAGAACACGGCGCTGGAGTCCACGGCGCAGGCGAAGCGCGCGGGTGAGGTCGTCACGATCCAGGGCTGCAACCGAGACTTCAAGTCCACCGAGAAGATCCGGGCGCTCCTCATCCGACTGAAGCAGGCGAACGATATCTCCTTCCAGATGGGTCGCATCACGGCGGCCCAGCACAAGGTCGCCGCCGACTTCTACCTGGACCAGCTGAAGAGGATCAACCTGCCGGACTGCCGCGAGTCGATCGAGGCGTTCAACACGAACGTCGACTCGCTCCGTCCGCTGCCGCAGCCGCTCTACCCCGGCGCACCGGGAACCGACGACGCAGGATAGCCCTACGTCGCCGTGGGTGGGCGGGAGAGGGGCCCCGGGGCCCCTCTCCGTGTCTCTGGTCACCTTAGGAGATCCGCACCTTAGGCGAGTTCTTGCCGGCGTCTACGGCGTGGTCGGCTCGGTGGCCTGCGTGACCAGGTCGATGTCCGGCACGATGGAGGTCGGACGGAAGATGAACTTCGTCCGGAACTCCGAGACGTTCGCGCCGTAGACCTGCGTGATGGCGATCGACGTGAACTTCGAACGGACGATCATGTGCTTCTTGATGCCCGTCATGTCCTTGCAGATGATGTCGACCGTGTTCGGCATCGTGTCGCCGTTCTCGATCGAGCACCGGCCGACTGCCTGGAACAGCACCTTGTCCGTGAAGTCGTTGTTCACGACGACGCTACGGACGATCTTGAACTGCTCGGCCTCCTTCGAGATGTTGTCCGAGGCGGTGTCCGCCTGGGAGCAGCCGAAGGCGACCAGGGAGGAGACCAGGATGGCTCCGATGACTGCGATCTTGCGACGCATGACTAGACCTCCTCGACGGCCGTGACGTCGTCGGCGGTGATCCACCGCTGGTCGTCGAGCGGGAGACCGGCCTCCATCAGCAGGATGGACCCGTCCTGGTAGGACTTGACCTTGAAGACGCCGGTGCCGTCCTCGCCGTAGTTCGTGAACTCGGCGAAGATCGTGAGGTCGTTGGCCTCCGCCTTCAGCAGCTGCTGGCGGATCTGGTCGGGCTCCACGACGAGCGAGGGCTCGGGGTTGTCGAAGAAGTCATCGGGCAGCGGCTCCAGGTCGTGCTCGACCTCCAGCTGCGGGTCGAAGAGACCGAGGGACTCGGCCTCGTTGAGGGCTCCGTCGATGACCTGGCGGACGGAACCGCTGGCCTCGTAGGCGTAGGTGATGAACGCGCCGTTCTCGCTTGCGCCGTCGAACGAGGCGGCGACACCGCCCTGCTCGTCCACGGTCACCATGAGGTGCGCGTGGAACTCGGCGATGATCTGGGGGACGTCGGTGGGCATGAGGCAGTTCTCCTTCGGGGTCAGTGGATGATGTTCTGGATCAGGCCGACAAGGAAGATGGCCGCGACCACGTAGTACAGGATCGCGAAGCCCATGTCGGGGTCGTCGCTGCTGGGTCTCATGCGTCAAGGTCACCTCGCTTGAGGGCGACGCGCTCGGCGCGACGGACGGCCTTCTTCGTCTTGCCGTGGAAGCCTCCGCCCGTGGCGAGGATCGCCTCCAGGGCGTGACGACCGCGGCCGGTCTTCGAGCCTCGGGTGCCGCCGCGCTTGGCGCGGTCTCCCTTCGAGGCATGGTAACGATGGGTGCGGGACATGATGGGTGGATAGCTCCTTGAGTCGGGTCCTCCCATCCTACCGCAGCAGGATGGGAAGAGTCAAGTCACGATGTGGTGTTTTCTGATTCCCCCGGAGGGGTGGTTGTTTCTGCCGGCAAGAACTCCTCATCGTCCGATCCGATGACGAAGCCCCAGGTGCGTGCCAGCTGGGCCGCAGCGGCCCGGGAAGCGGCCGCCTGGCCGTCGTGGTACTTGGCATCACGCAGCTTCGCACGTGCCCGCTTCTTCGCGTTCTCGACGCGGCTCGGGTCTAGGGCCATGGCCACAGGAAGCCAGAGATGAGCGTGCAGACGACCGCGATCACGCCGAACCCGGCCATGATGTAGCCGAACACCTCGGCGGCCGACTCCCAGATGCCGAACGTGACCAGGGAGACGATCGTCAGCAGAACGAGCGTGACCAGTGCCGCGATGGCGAGCAGGACCGCGGCCTGCGCCACGACCTTCAGCCCGTAGGCGATGCGCTTGCGGCTCATGGATCGGTCTTCTTCACGCCGTAGCCCGTGGACGTCACGACGTAGCCCGCCGCGGCGAGGGCGCGCTGGGCGGCCTCGACCGCCATGTCCCGGGCGTCGCCGGGAGGCTGAGCGCACCGCTTGGGCAGTGCCTCGATCTTGATGTCGATCTGGATCATCACAGCCCCTGGAACGACAGTCGCGCTTCGGCTGGGATCGGGAAGGCACGCAGCAGCGCTCGCGCCGCCTGGCGATGCGTGCCCTGGCCGTGCTCCCCGAGTGCGTCCGCCATCGCGATGAGGACGGCGACGGCCTCGATCGCCTGGCCGTTGCGCATGCCCAGGATGATCATCCCGAGACGGTACTCCTCCGGGGTGGGCTCCGTCTGGAAGCCCGGGATCGGCTTGTGCCGTCCGTCGAGGGAGGTCGGGAACTCGATCGAGGGGAGGTCGGGATAGCTCTCGTCCGGACCGAACGGCTCCTCGTCGTGCTCCTCGTCGTGGATCTGGCAGTGGACGCCCGCATCCTCCAGGATGTGGATCGCCTCGCCGATCACTTCTAGGCTCTCGTCCCAGCCGACGACGATCTGGCCCTCGGGCTGCGCGATCATCGCCTGGAGGTCGGCGCGGGCGGTGCCGCGTGTGGAGTCTTCCATCTCCAGCGCGATGCGCGCCGCGGAGAGGGCTTCGACCAGCTTGAGCATCGGCTGGTTGGTAGGTAGTTCGTTGATGAAGAGGTAGAACATGGCTCGCGGCCGCGACCCGCCCGGCCACACGGCCGGGCGGGACTCACGGGGGTTACTACGCGGTGGGCTCCACGTAGTCGACACCCGAGACGAGGAGGGTACGGATGCCGTCGTCCTCGGTCTGCCTGATCGTGATGATCTTGGGACCGGTCTCCAGCACGATCGCCTCGCGCTCGGTCACCTCGCCGTCGAGGGACGTGTAGCCGATGATCACCGGGATGCGGTGCTCCAGGGACGCCTCCAGAAGGTCGTCCTGGTTCATCTCCCACTGCTCGCTCTCCGAGGGCTTCTCGGTCGCGCCGAACGAGGGGCTGGGCGGCGTGCCGCCATCCGGCTCGCCGAGCAGGTGGACGTCGTCCACGTCGAAGCGCACGGTGCCCAGGTGCGGCTGCGACGGGTACGTCACGCTGACGTCGCCGCCATCGATCGCGACGACCGTGAAGTGGTCGTCCTGCCAGTCGACACCGGTGTCGCCCACGGCCCACAGGGCCTCCTCGGGGTCGAACGCGTTCTCGTCCGGGAGGGCGACCGTGGTGTACTCGGCGTCGACCGTGCCGACCACCGTGTAGCGGCAGACCCGCACCTTCTGGTGGTTGCAGTCGGTCGGGACCGAGACGACGTCGCGGGGGTCGACGTGGACCTCCAGCAGCGCGCCACGCGCCCAGCCGTTCGCGTAGGCGTAGGTGCCGGCGTGAAGCCCGGTGGAGCACCCGTTGGACGGATCGTGCTGCACGGACGAGCGCGGCATCTCGACCACGTCACCGACGTTCTGGGGGATCGCCCCGGACTTCTCCTCGCCGTTGACGACGGCCTGGCCGGTGTTGATCGACTTGAACGAGTCGCCGTCGACGGCGACGCCCTTGTAGAAGACGCAGTGGCCCTCGTCCGTCACGGTGATCCCGTGCGAGTCGATCCAGCCCCACAGCTGCTCGCGGCTGTGCTCGTTCGGGTTCTGCATGACCCGCTCGTAGAAGTTGACGAGGCGGTCGACGCCCGATCCCTCCTCCAGGGCGCGGAGGATGGTCTTCGTGAGCGCCGAATGCGCGGCGTCCCCGTCGAAGTAGATCACGCCGTCCTTGACGGAGACGCGCTCGGACAGGGCCTCGAACTTCGAGGCGACGAAGCCGACGACGTCGAACATCGTGGCGACCTGTGCGTCCGCGACTTCGGGGTCGTTGACGGCCGCGACGATCGCCTTGAAGTTCGGGTGATCCGACGTCGCGATGAGCGGCGACTCGGGGTGGCCCGGGATGGCGACCGTGATGACGGAGGTCGCGCCGGTGATGATGCTCTTGGAGGAACGGGACGGCATGGGAGTTCTTCGATCTCCTTGTGCTTGGATGAGAGGAGTGTACCAGGTCCGCAAGGTCGGGTCAAGCCCTACTTCGCGACCTGCCCCGCCGCGTAGGCGGTGTTGAGGTACCACACGTAGTGGGCGTCGATGGTGGACCCCGAGAGCGGGTAGCGGTTCAGGGGGTTCTGGAGAGCCGTGCGGCCCTTGATGTCCTTGTGGATGTCGTAGGACGAGAGGCCCGCCCCCTGGAACTGGCGCAGCAGGCCGTTCGGGGACTGCGCCCGGTCGACCATCGACATCATCTTCGTGATGCGGGGGTCGGAGATGGGCAGGTTGAGGGCCTTCAGCTTGCGCATGTGCTCGCGCAGGCCGTAGGTCCGGTCGAGCTGGTAGGCGATGATCTGGTCGTCGGTCAGCTTGAACGTCTGCCGCCACGCCCGCAGGACCTCGCGTGCCTCACGGGGCTTGGAGTCCTTGAACTCCCGCAGGAACTTCTCGATGCGCCGCTTGGGCATCTGCACGACGAGCGCGTCAGGGGCGGCCAGGCGCAGAACGCCGAGCATGTCGCCGATGTTCAGCGACCAGGACTCCCGCACCTCCGTCGTGTTGAGGTAGAGGATGGTTCGGGTCTGGTCGATGTCGGACGCCACCGTGTCGGTCGCGTGCGTCCCGTGCTTCATGTCGGACACGGGATAGCTCCCGGTGGGGCGACCGGAGCCGCCGCGCGTGCTCACCTGGACGTCACGGGGCAGCTTCTCCGCCTTGATCGTCTCCCACGTGACGATTCGGTCGTCCGAGACCCACGGGGAGTTGAAGCCGGCACCCACCAGGGCGTACTGCTCGATGGTCACGGTCGGCCGCTCGCGGGCGACCCACTGGTTCAGCTTGCGCTTCATCGGTGCGGAGAACTTCGTCGCGTCGTACCCGGTGACGAAGAGGTGAGACGTCATCGCCGGGTGGATGGCGATGCTCTTCGCCTTCCGCGTGTAGCTGAGCGTGTTGTCGTGACGGCCGGTCGAGTAGAAGAACCCGTCGCCGGACAGGTCGGTGTCGACCATCGGCGGCACGATCCGCGTCGGGATAGCTTCGCCCTGCCAGGTCGGCTCGATGCGACGGGACTCGATCACCTTCGTCCACTTGATCATGGCCGTGACGGCGTCGAGGCGGGTCTTCGCCTGGTCGACCTCGCGCTGGACGGCCGCGGTCAGCCCGTTGTCGATGACGCCGCGCAGCTTCGCGAGTCCGGTCTTCGTCCAGTCGGAGTCCTCCAGCGACTCACGCGACGGCGTGAACTCGACGGTGCCGATCGGCACCTCGGCGAAGAACCGGAACGAGTCGCCCAGGTCCATGCCGAAGTTCGCCGGGTAGACGACGTTGCCCATGAGCAGGCGATCCGGCATCTCGGCGTTGCGCTCGTAGTACTCGACCGTCTGGAGGTAGACGCCCTCCGCGATCCGGATGCCCTCGGGCTTCTTCGAGATGTCCTGGCCGTCGACCATGGCGGTACCGGGCTTCCAGGCGGCGAAGAACTTCTGCGCCGCAGCGCGGACGCCGTCGATCTGGTGCTTCGCGACCGGGATGCGGATGCGCACGCCGTTGCCCTCGGACACCTCGCGTTGGTCCGCGATGACCATCGTCGCGCCGCCCGAGCCCTGCCGGGTGACGACGATTTCGGTGCGGACGCCGCCCTTGACGCCGACCACCGTGAACTGGTTGGACACGGCGAAGGCCGACTTCGACCCGAGGCCCAACTGGCCGTTGAAGTCGTCCGAGTCGTCCTTCGTGGACGTCCCGTACTGCGAGTAGATGTCGCGGATGTCCTCCGCGTCCATCCCGAGGCCGAAGTCCTCGACCGTGTAGAACGGGTTCATGGCGGTCGGGAGGGTGACCTGGATCGGCAGCTTCTGACCCGCCGCGATGTGCGAGTCGAGGGCGTTCGTCGCGTACTCGCGGACGATCGCCTCCAGCGGCCGGGCGTAGAGCCTCGACATGATGGTCATCATCTTGCCGAACGACCGGGGGTCGATCCGCATCTGGATGGACTCGCCGACGATGCTGCCGGACTCCGCGAACTTGCGCTCGATGGTCTTCATGGGGCTCTGGCTGCTCCTGGATGTCGTACTGCTGGGATGAACTGCTCCGCACATCTTACCGCACCGACCGGCCCTGTCAAGGGCCGGAAGTGTGCGGTGCGTCACACTGCTACCGCCCTAGCGGCTCGTCGTCGCCCGCGGGGCAGCCGACAGCGTGGCGGTGGGAGGCGCGTTTTTGCCGGCATCTACTACGCGACGGAAGATGAAGTCGACGGACGCCGCGGAGGACTCGCTGAGGTCGACAGCGAGGTCGGTGTCGGTGTCGACCAACTGGACTTGCCGACCCACTGCGAGCAGCGAGCGGACTTGCTGCTCAGGGTTGTCGCGCGGCTCCACGACGAACCAGTCGCCGCCCGCGCCGTGGGAGAGAAACAGGATGGGCATGCTAGATGACCTCCGCCTTCGTGGGGCGCGAGAAGAAGCCGAAGCCCTTCTCGCCGGGCTTCGCCTCGACGGTCGCGACGAACTTGACTCGCGAGCCGCGCTCGGCGTGCTGATCGATCGCGCGGGGCACGGTGCCCCAGAGCTTGAAGCCGCGATCGTCCTTGACGAGCATCTTGAGCGCGCCGCCGTAGGCGTTGTCCTGCCACTTCAGCGTCAGCACCTCGCCCGTGACCTCGCCGCGGCCCTCGATGACGTCCGTGAGGGTCGCCTCCTCGATGACCTTGCGCTGCTCGCGCTCGACCTTGAACTGGCGCTGGCGGAGGATCGCCTGGACGAACTTCTCGGAGGTCTCGCCGTAGCGGTTGACCTTGTGCACGAAGTTGAAGACCATCCCCTCGTAGCCGTAGTCGCCCTCGGCGACCTGCGCGGAGGCCCACTCGAAGGCCTCGCCGTTCTGGCCCTTCGCGAGCCAGGCGTCGCGCTTCTCGGTCAGCTTGACGCGGTCGCGGTTCAGCTTGGCCGCCCTGCGCAGCCCGTGGAACTCCTGGGACGCGAGCGAGAAGCGGTTGTCGAGGCACTGCTCGCCGACGCGCAGGAAGGTGTTGGTCTGCGGGTGATGCAGGATCGCGTAGAAGCGCAGTCGCGCGCCGCAGTGCTGGCAGCCGTTCGACTCCACATCCGCGAAGCGCGCGCCCTGATCGAGCAGGAGGCGGCCGAGGCCGGAGGTGAGCGGCGAGTAGCCGGGCTCGCCGGAGGAGCCGAAGTCGCCGCAGCCGACGAAGTCGTAGTCCTCGGTGATGACGACGGCGGGGCGGTGGATGTCAGTGCGCTGGGCCATGTACGTATCTTGAACGATCAGGGGGTGGCTGTCAAGTGTGACTTGGTCACACTAGTGGTTCGTGCAGCCGCCGCCGTTGGCGATGTCGACGCAGACGACGCACGACAGCGCGCTCCGCGGGTAGGAGACGCCGCGCATGACCGTGCCGCAGTAGGACACGTTGCCCGGCCGGGTCTCCGGGAAGCACTTCCGGCAGACCAGGTGGATGAGCGGGTCCTCGTTGCCTGACCCGTTCGTCGTGTGCTCGCGTTCAGGGGTTAGTGCCGGCATCTAGCTCATCATCCTCTCGTAGGCGCGGCCGACGAAGAACGCGGCCGAGGCGGCGGCGAGCCACAGCGGCCCGCCGAGTGCGTAGACAACGATGCCGGGGACGAGCGACAGCAGGATGATCAGGATCACCAGGCCGACGACGATGAACGGGAGACGATGGTCCTCGTCCCACAGCTCGCGCATGGAGGCTCGATCCTTCATCGGGGACCCGCCAGTCGGAGGACATCGTTCATGGTGTCGGCGGTCTCGTTCGCCTCCACCTCCCACGGCTTGCGGTCGTAGCGGGTGCGCCCGGCGCTGTAGGCGGCGCGGAGGGCCTTCATGACCTGCTCGGCGTCGCCGGACTCGACGGACGCCTCCACGCGCTCGGACTGCTGGGCGTGCTGGAGTTCGTGCCAGAGCGTGTGCGAGGCCCACTGCGGGTCCAGATCGTCGGTGAGCGTGATGACGTGCATCCAGCCGTCCACGAAGGGCAGCTCGGCGTGCAGCTTGATGGGCTGCCCCTGGATGCACGGCATGAAGGCGTGCTGCCCGTGGCGGCCGCCGCCGCGGCGCTTGGAGAACTTGAAGGCGACCGGGAACTTGAGGCCGAAGAACTCCTGGGCCTCCTCGATGGCGGCCGGGTTGACCCGGAAGCCCTGCCCGATCTTGCGCTGGACGCGGTAGTCGCCCTTGATGACGCGCACGACGGACGCGTCGAAGATGCGACGGGTGCGGTCATCGGTCCGGGCGCGGCCGGAGCGGACCCACTCGTCCGCGTCGGCGGCGGAGTAGGCGAGGACGGCGACCCGCTGGACCTCGTCCGAGGCGGGGGTCGTGAACTCGACGGTGAAGCGCTGACGACGTGTGCTCATGGGACGTACCTTACGGATGCTGTGCGGCCGAGTCAAGGGTTTGTGTGCGGTGCTGCTCACAGAAGAAAAACGGGTCGGGGAGTGGCAGCCCCCGGTCTCGCGCCGGGCCACACTCCGTACCGGAGATGGTACGGAAGTGTGGCCGGGCTGTCAACCCGCTGGCTTCGTCCGCCAGACGAAGTCGACGCGGCCGTCCGGGTACCGGAGAGCGTAGCCGTGGCGCTGGACCTTCGCTGCCGTCCGCGCGTCGAGACGCTCGAACGGCGGAGTCGTGGTCGGGTCCTCGTCCGCGAGGTACCCGCCGAACTCCCCGCCGCACCGCCGACTGGCGACGTAGCGGAGGCGAACCTTCTGGGGAGGACCGTAGACCATGGAGCCCACTCTACCGTCCCAGCACCACCGCGTCAAGGCCTGGATTCGCGTCCGGACCCTGGTAGCCGGACGGGAGCAGGTAGCCGTGCTCGGAGAGGCGGCCGCCGCAGGCCTCGCAGAGGAAGTACTGGCCACCCGAGGACGACACGTACTCGACGATCGCCCCGTGCGGCCGCTCGTAGTCCCCGCGGCACTTGGCACTCGGCTGGCCGTCGAACAGCTGGTGCCTCCGGGTCATCAGTTCGGCCGCATCCGTCCAGTGCTCGGTGTCGGCTTCGACCCCGAGGGCGTGCCCGATCAGCGTCTCGGCGGCCCAGGCCTGCTCGAAGGTGTCGGCCTGGAGGTACGCCAGGCGTCCCTTCGCGAGGGCGTCGCGGTGCGCGTCGGAGGGGAACGTGCCGCTGTAGGCCCAGGCCTCCGCGTCGTCCGCGATCATCGTGTGTTCCCCGATGGTGAGGACGTTCACGGGCTTCGAAGCCTTCGAGAGTTCCGGGGGGTTCTTGCCGGCCTGGAGCTGGCAGTAGTCGTGTGCGACGATGCCCGCGGAGACGCTAGCGAACAGACCGTTGGCCAGCGTCAGCCACGTAACGTCGCCCGTGATGAGGGCGAGCGCGAACGCCGTGAGGTTCAGCACGCAGACGACGAGCCAGAACTTCATCCGAGGTGGGGCCGCGTGCACAGCGCGCACACAGGGTCGCAGGGACGGCCAGTCGTGCACTCAGGCGGGGCGTCCGCGCCGCCTGCGGCGTCGTACAGCGCCTGCACGGCTCCAGAGTAGGAGTCGTGCTTAGAGCGGTTTCCGCCGGCAGATGCCGCGAACCACCAGACGCCGTCCTGCATGTCGGGCGTGAGGTGGAACTCGGGGTTGATGTGCCCGAGGAAGGTGCCGTCGTCGTAGACGGCACCCGTGTCGGTCGTGCGGATCACGCGAGGCCGATCCCGAACACGAAGTGGTAGAGCAGGGCCATCACCCAGAGGACGGCGTAGCCGACCAGCCAGATGAAGGTCTGGGCCACGACGGCTTCGACCACGCCCATGCCCTCCGTCTGGGCGTTCATGTCGACCTTCGCCATGCCCATGAGGAAGAACGAGACGACGAGCGAGACGCCGAGGGCGGTGCCCAGGGTGAGGTCGGGCGCGCTCAGGAAGACGGGCTCGATGAACCAGCCCCAGAGCACATCCAGGGTGCCGCCTCCGACGAGCATGAGGACGAGCATGGAGCCCGCGAGGGCTAGGGTCTTGAGTGCGGCGGTCATGATGTGTGGGCCTCCGAGGGCTCGATGATGGTCTCGATCGGTGCGTCGCTCACACGACCACCAGCACGGTCTCGCGGGCGATGTCGTACGTGCGCGCGATGTAGTTGTCGAAGTTCGTCGCGAAGTTGTCGAACCGGTGCGGGAGGCGCACGCCTCGCGTGGCGTCGACCATCTCCTCCGTGACGAGCCCGGCCGTGGCGGCGGGGCAGCGGCAGCCAGGGTAGGCCGACCAGTCCTCGTCCACGTAGCGGCCGAAGTACGCGCCCGTCCAGACGTAGGGCGCGGTGGTCGCGGCCTGCATGAGGGCGCGCACCTCGGACGGGGCGAGGTCAGCCGTGCGCTCGACCGCCGTGGCGACCGCCTGCTTGAGTTCGGCGCGGGTGATGTGGAAGGTGTCGACGGGGCGGGTCATGCGACCACCACCAGCGTGCGGGGGAAGGGCAGGCTGTGGTCCTCCGCCCAGCGGTCGACGTTGCGGTCGAAGGCGGCCGCGATCTGGTAGACGTCCGTGGACACCTCCATGGCGGCCGACTCGCCGCCCAGCGCGTGCGTCAGGGGGCAGCAGCGGAACGCACCGACGCTGACCTCGGTGCCGTTCTCGACCGTCGTCGTCCAGCGGCCGAGAGCGTTGATCGCCTCGGTGACGTCGGCCGGGATCGGGCGGGTGTGCCCGACCGAGGTGATGAGGCGCGCGTCGAAGCACGCCCGGTGGATGAGCGTCGCGAGGACGTCGCGCGAGATGTTGATGTGATCCATGCCGTGGACCTTACCGATCCTGGTCGGCCAAGTCAAGCACGTCGACCAGGATCGGGTAGTTCTGGCGCTTGCGCGCTCGGGTGGCGTCGTCGTCGGAGGCCCAGCCGCGCACGCGATCCGGTACGTGCACGCGGCCGAGGGTCGTCCGGAGGATGTCGTAGGAGTGGTAGCCGTCCGACTCCGGGTAGATCTTGCCGGCCGCTTCGCGGGCGGTCTCCTCGGAGTCGAAGACGCCCACGACGCCGTTGATGTAGACGCCCCGGATGGTCAGGACGTAGATGGAGGGGTCGGGCATGAGGCTAGTCCTCCTCGATGGGATCGTAGGTAGAGCGGACACGCTCCCAGCGAGCGAGAGCCTTGCCCCGCGCGACCGAGTCCGGCGCAGTGTCCCAGACGGCCAGGGCCGCCTCCAGTTCGATGCTGCGAGCGGCAGTGTTCGCCTCCCACCACGCGATCAGCGTGTACGCGTGGTTGCGTCCGGCGCACACGTAGCGGCCGCGGTCGAAGCCCCCGCGGAACTTGGACTTCAGCCAGGCATGCACTTCGGGGGTCGCTCGGACCATGACCTTGAGGCCGTTCCGGCCGCTCGCGAAGAGGCGTCCGTTGGCGTCCAAGATGCCGATCACGTAGTCGGTTTCGATGTCGCTCATCAGAGAAGTGTACCACATATGCCACATGGTGTGGCATCACCTCGAAAGTGATGCCAACTTTAGTGGCGGAGAGGGGGTCTAAGCTGGTACGAAGCCTGTAACATGGTACGAAGCCTGGTCCAGAACCCCAAGGAATCTAGGGACGATCCGACCTGTCCCCCCGCACCCCACTAAGGAAGTGGGGTGCGGGGGGAGTGGGAGGCGTACCTCGCGTGAGGCTGTGTACCACTCCGAGGATGAAGCGGCCGCTAAGAGAAGAAGCGGAGGCGGCCGAGGTAGTCGTCCAGCCGTCCGTCCGCGGCCGCGAGGTTCGCCTTGCGCGCCTCCAGGACGGCCGACTTGGCGCTGCGGCGGATGCAGACCGGACGCCCGGTGTCGTCGCTGACGACCTCGGTGCCGGACGAGCAGCGGTTGGTGCTGAACGTGGGGGTGGGCCGGTCGCGCTTCATCCGATCACCTCGACGGTCTGGTAGTCGACCTCGTCGGGGTGGGCGAGGCCGCCCACCAGGAGGTCATGGCGGCGCTGGGAGAGGGTGCGGTCGAACGCGAGCGCCCACTGGAAGTACGGCCGGTCGTAGCCGCCGAACGCCTCGCCGTTCGCGATGCCTGCGAGGCACAGCGGACAGTCGACGCCCTCGGGCGTGGTGAAGGTGCCGTAGGCGAACAGGTTCGTCGCGCGGAGCACCTTGACGATCCGTTCGGCGTGGTCGACTGACAGGCTGGGGACCTCCATGAAGGCCTGTCGGGCGACTTCGAGGACGTCCTCGCGGGACATCTGCATGGGGGTGGTGATGGTTCAGTCCTCCTGGTAGGTGGGGAGCGTGGTGGTCTGGAACTGGAGCACGGCCACGCGCCCGGGCGATCCGGGCTCTTGCGTGCTGAAGCGACACACTTCCCGCCATTCGGCGGGGGTGAGGGTTGACTCCTGGCCGTCCTGGGGACGGCGGCTGACGTAGGGATACTCGTCCATGGGATGGACCCTACACCAGATCGGCGGTGCCGTCAAGCACATCCGCCAGGTGTCGGAGAGGGATCGCGGCCGCGGCCGGGACTGCGCCGTGACCGAGGATGGCCAGGCGGTTGCGGCGCTCGTAGGCGTTCGCCTGCGTGTACGGGTAGGGCATCGTGGTGCCCCAGCCCATCGGCTGTCGAAGCACGCTCTGGGGGTGATCGAGGTGCGTGTGCGGGCGATCGTCGGTCCACCGGGGAGGCAGGCCCATGACCCACTCCACGGTCTCAGGGCGGATGTTGCCGGCGCTTTCGCTGCTCGGCTGCGGCGTGCGCCCAGCCGCGCGCTCCATGTCGTTGAGCGTGCCCGCCAGCGTCGCGCCGTGGGTCTTCCCGTGCGAGGGTGCATTCCGCGTGGTGCGCCACTCGTTCGCCGCGCGGCGTGGAGTCGGTAGGCGAAGGTGATGCCTGTGCGTGACGGGATAGCTCGCGAGCGCGCGGACGGTGCCGCTCTCGTCCACGTACCCGGACCGCGGCAGCTTCCCGCTGACATCGGCCACGCAGTACGGGATGCCTGCGTTCACCGCGCTGATCCACATCCGGTCGCGACGGTGCGGCGCGCCCACGTATGACGCCGAGATGCAGTCCCAGCGGACCTGGTAGCCCATCCAGTACAGGTCGGAGATGACCGCGGCCGCCCCGCGGCTGCGCAGCCCGGCCACGTTCTCGATGAGCACCGACCACGGTTCGGCCTCGCGGATGAGGCGGGACATCTCGAACCAGAGACCCGAGTGCGCACCCTCCAGGCCCCTGCCGTGCCCGATGACGGACACATCGATGCACGGGAAGCCTCCCGACACCAGGTCGGGCCGCGGCGGTAGATCGCGCATCCCGTTCACGCCGGACACATCGCCCCACCGGATGGCGTTCGGGAACCGAGCCGCGAGCACGCGGTCGCAGTACGGGTCGTTCTCGATCGTGTGCACGGTCGAGAACCCGCAGGTCTCGGCGGCCAGATCGATCATCCCCGCGCCCGCGAAGACGGACACGTGCGTCTTCATCTAGTTGTCCTGCGAGACGCGGTTCGGGTGCGTGATGATCAGGCACTCGGTTAGGATGTCGTCGCCGTGCGCCCCGAGCAGTTCGTACTCGGGATCGTCTGCGGACGCACGCATCTCATCGATCTCGCGCTTGGCGTGGATGTACTCGGCGTTGCGGGTGATCATGAGGGATCGGGCTCCAGTCGGGCGAGGGCGCGCAGGCCCTCGGTCAGGTGGTAGATGAAGTCGCGTTCGAACCTATCGCATCCGTGGTAGCGACGCAAGGGGTCGGGCACGCTCTCGCCGTGGCGGCCGTGGTAGGCGGCCGCGTACACGTCGCAGTTCTGCTTGCGCTGGCGACGATGCGGCCAGCGCTGCTCGTCGTCGTCGTGCTGGATGAGGTCGCGCTGGGCGCGCTCAGCGTCGCGCACGTACGCGGACAGCTGGCGGTCCTGGTGCTCATCGCGCAGCCAGGCGTGAGGATCACCTGCGCCAGTTCCACTGTCGTCCCGTTTGAGGCACCTTCCTTCCATCCTGCGGGCCATCGGGCACCGGTCCCTGCCCGGATGGGTATCCGCGTGGAAGAGGGTGTTAGCGGGGTTTGCGCCGGCAGGATCAGGCGTGACCACCGCGAACAGCCATCCGAGGAACGCGCCGACGAGGACGGCCAGGGCGGTCACAGCGAGCCACCTACCGAACGCGCGCATCGATCCGCTCCTCGTCAGTCACGGGCTCTTCGACGCGCGCCGCGCATCGCGGGCAGATGGGCACGTTGCCCAGCACCGGGTGACGGCGGATGTGCGTCGCCTCCCGGTCGCAGAGAGCGAACCACTGGCAGCGCGGGCGCATCAGAAGAGGCTCAGCTGCGAGTCGCTGACGGTCGGCACGTCGCCCGGGAAGGTCGACGGCGGGGTGCGACGACCGCGCACGCGGCCGTTGTGGTCCACGACGAGGATGGCGCGCCCGCGGATCGCCGCGGATCGCGCGGCCGTCGCCAGGGCGAGGTCCAGTGTCTGCGCGCTCGCGATGGCGGTCATGTCGGCGTCGTCGATGACGACGCGGTACTGGAAGGGCTGGTACGGCATGGATAGCTCCCGGTCTAGAGGTCGAACTTGTCGGTGGCGGGGTCGCGCTCGTCCACCGCGGCCAGGCCGGTCGTGGCGGAGAAGTTCAGCGCGCGGACGATGTACGCGGCGCGGTGCGCGTTGATCGCGGTCGCGATGACCTTGCCCGTGCTGGCCACGATGATGTCGCGGCCGCGGGCGGTGTAGGTCTGGCTCATGAGAGGTACCTCAGGGCGTGGCGGCGGCTGGTCTCCAGCAGATGGGAGACGTCGGCCTCCTCGCGCTTGCCGGACTCGATCTGCTCGTACGCGTAGACGACGGCCTCGACGGCGGCCTCGTCGTGCGTGGGGATGGCGGCGAGGTAGACGCCGCAGGTCTCCAGGGCTGCGTCGAGCATCAGAGGACTCCGATCAGGGTGAGGATGAGGACGATGATGATCGCCCAGGTCAGGACGCCAGCGGCGAGGCAGATGAGCCACGCGAGGCAGGAGAGTCGGTCGTTCGGCATGTGGATAGCTCCGGTCTACTTCTGCGCCTGCATGGCGCGCTTGTCCTCGACGTGCTGCTGCTCCTTCGCGGCCTGCCACTCGGCGGCCGCCCGCTTCTGGAACGCGCGCTGTGCGCGGCGGCGGGCGTTGATCTGCTTCCGGCTCTGCATGACGTCTCCTAGAAGGGGTCGTCGGGGTTGAAGGTCCACCCGGGGATGCGGGTGTAGCCGTCGCTGTTCGGGGCGCGGCGCTTGAACTGCTTCGCGCGGGCGCGCTCGTCGGCCTCCAGTTCGTCGGCCGTGGGCATGTCGCGGTCGTCGACGATGTCGGGGACCTCGATCTGGATGACGCTGTAGCGGGAGGCGGCGTGGATCAGCATGAGTGAATCCTCTCAGATGGATAGCTCGATGTCAAGGCCGATCAGTGTGCGATCGGTCACAGAAGCCGGCAGGTACCGGCTGCTGTGATCGACCGCACCCCGGAGGGTGCGGTGGATAGCTCAGCGACCGAACGTCCGGGCGCGGCTGTCGCGGCGGAGGGGCAGCGGCATCGCCCGCCCGTGGCGCTCGGACCCGAGGCCGCGGCCGACGCGGTCGACCTGGCGCATCTCCAGGAAGGCGACCGGGAAGGACCGACCGTCGAACCGGACGCGCAGGCCGCCGTTGCGGCGCTTGCTGTCGAGACGGTCCCAGCGGGCGTCGGCGACGCCCTGCTTGACGGGCTGCCCGAGACGGAAGGTCATCGAGTCCTCCTGCGTGCGACCGTTCGGCCCGGACACCGGGAACTTGACGGTCGCGAAGACGGCGTGGCGGTTGGCCATGGATAGCTCACCTCTGAGCGGTTGGGATAGCTCGACAGATGTCGGCAGGGCGCACGTGAGGGGATAGCTCACGTGCCTCCCGCCGACACCCGCTAGAAGCAGGTGTCGCAGGTGCAGTGCGGCCGCTCGCCGGACTGGCACCGGTTCGAGGCCTTGTGGCGCGGGAAGATCAGCCAACGCGGGTCCTCCCCCGCGTTGACGGGCTCCCAGAAGTACCGGTCGCACGACGGGCACTCGCCTTCGGGAGCGGCGGTGCCCAGAGACACCGCGCGCTCCACGTACTCGGCGGACGTGATCACGCGGGCGTCACCATGTCCGCCTTGCGGCGGAAGTAGCAGCCCGCGGCCTCGACGGCGCGCGCTTCGGAGACGATCAGGTCGACGCGCGAGGCGTCATCGACGGAGTCGTCGCCATCCATGATGGCTTCGATCGTGTTCAGGGCGGCGCGGACCGCGTGCACGTGCGTGCGGAACTGAGCGCGGGCCTGCTCGGGGGTCAGCGGGGGACGTGGCATGCTGCGATGATCCTCCTCTGGATCGGTGATGTCAAGAGCCGTGATGGCTTTCGGCTGGATCGTGGCGCGTCGCCGCTCCACGATCCACCCGGAAGCCTGTCTAGGCGCGGTCTTCGAAGACCTGCAACGCGTAGGCGAGGCACCAGTCCCAGCGGTCCTGGTGCTCCACCTGCGCGACGCGCACAGGGACGGGCGACATCCGCCCGTCGACGTGAACCCACACCTCCGGGCCGCCGATGGTGATGCTCCGGATGTCGGGATTCTGCACGATGGTGCCGCGGTGCTCGCGGCCGCCGGACAGGATGATGGCCACCCGGTCGCCCGTCGCGAACGGTCGATCCGCGGGGCAGGAGTCAGGGGCGATGCGTGATGCTGGCATGCCTGCACCGTAGCACGGTGCGCAGGCCGCACAGTGTGACGTGGTGCGCACAGAGCCGGCATCGTCCCGATTCCGTGATGATCCCGATCTCGTGATGATC
>Ga0157371_10000714_pt1 | contig 38837 bp, 27 predicted proteins | sample C45metaG_FD_113462 | JGI IMG/M metagenome (GOLD analysis project Ga0157371, IMG submission 113462) | Corn rhizosphere microbial communities from Kellogg Biological Station, Michigan, USA - C4-5 metaG | ecosystem: Host-associated > Plants > Roots > Rhizosphere > Soil | place: USA: Michigan... | reverse complement strand
GCCAACGCCGTCGAGGCCTTCGGCAACCACGTCGAATACGGTCCGCCCGTCGGCCACCGGCAATTCTTGCGGCAATTCACCGATTTTCAGACAGGGGGCACGCCACACCGAGCCGTCATCGGGCTTCTGGGCGCCCTTCACCAGTTTCATCATGCTGGCTTTGCCAGTGCCGTTGCGGCCGATGATGCACACCCGCTCACCACGGGCGCTCTGCCAGGACACCTTGTCCAACAACGCCATGGCGCCGAAAGCAAGGGACCCATCGCTGAATTTGAGCAGGGTCATGTTCTTCTCCAAAAACCGGGCGCGCATTCTACCTGAGTTGAGCCCGCAGAAGGCCGGGTATTTCGCCCACGAGGGCGCTCGCGGCACATTTGTTGCCAACTGATGCCAGCAGGCCGGCAAAGCTTTCACCGGTTGCTGGCAAAAGGCTAAGCTAGTGAGCAATCAGTGTTGGCCCTGTCGGCACTTGTCATGATTTCTCTGCCCGGATGTCTCATGCGCAGTCGCCTTTTCAGTGTTTTATCTTGCCTGCTTCTTTCCACCACAGCCGTCCACTGCGCCCAGGCGGCAGACCTGACTCTACAGCGCCAGTATTACGATGAAGCCAAGCGCGCCCTGGCCAAAGGCGATTCCGGCCCCTATTTCCGTTATGCCGATGCGCTGCGCGACTATCCGCTGGAGCCCTACCTGGCCTACGACGAGCTCACCGCCCGGCTGAAATCCGCCAGCAATCCCGAGATCGAGAAGTTCCTCGCCGAACATGGCGACCTGCCCCAGGCCAACTGGATGAAACTGCGCTGGTTGCGCTGGCTGGCCGAACGCGGCGACTGGGCGACCTTCACCAAGTACTACGATCCGAAACTCAACTTCACCGAACTGGACTGCCTCAATGGCCAGTACCAGCTGGGGCACAACCTCAAGGCCGAAGGCTACGCCGCCACCGAGAAGCTCTGGCTGACCGGCAAATCCCAACCTGCTGCCTGCGACGCGTTGTTCGCCCAGTGGGCCGCCGAAGGCCAGTTGACCGAACAGAAGCGCTGGCAGCGAGCCAAACTGGCCGCCGAGGCCCGCAACTACCCCCTGGCCAACAGCCTGGTAAAGAGCATGACCACCCTGGCGCCCCAGGGCCGCCTGCTGGTGGACGTGGCGCAAAAACCCGAACTGCTGAGCCAGCCCTCGCGCTTCCAGCCTGCCGATGAAGCCATGTCCGACGTGGTTGGCCTCGGCCTGCGCCGCCTGGCGCGCCAGGATCCGGACAAGGCCATGGCCCTGCTGGATGGCTATGCCAGCAGCATGCACTTTTCCCGTGACGAAAAAGTGGCCATCGCCCGCGAGATCGGCCTGACCCTGGCACGGCGCTTCGACAGCCGCGCCCTGGACGTGATGACCAAGTACGATCCCGAGCTGCGGGACAACACCGTCTCCGAATGGCGCCTGCGCCTGCTGCTGCGCCTGGCGCGCTGGGAAGACGCCTACCAGCTGACCCGCAAGCTGCCCCAGGACCTGGCCACCACCAACCGCTGGCGCTACTGGCAGGCCCGTAGCCTGGAACTGGCCGAACCGAAGAACCCTCAGGCCCAGGTATTGTTCAAGGGCCTGGCCCGGGAGCGGGATTTCTACGGTTTCCTTGCCGCCGATCACGCCAAGGCGCCCTACCAGCTCAACAACCAGCCGCTGATGCTCAGCCAGGCCGTGATCAACAAGGTACGCAACACCCCGGGTGTACGCCGCGCCCTGGAGCTGCATGCCCGCGGGCAGATCGTCGACGGCCGCCGCGAGTGGTACCACGTCAGCCGGCATTTCAACCGCGACGAAATGGTTGCCCAGGCCAAGCTGGCCTACGACCTGAAATGGTACTTCCCGGCCATTCGCACCATCAGCCAGGCCCAGTACTGGGATGACCTGGACATCCGCTTCCCCATGGCCCACCGCGACACCCTGGTGCGCGAAGCCAAGGTTCGCGGCCTGCATTCCAGCTGGGTGTTCGCCATTACCCGCCAGGAAAGCGCCTTCATGGACGACGCCCGTTCCGGCGTCGGCGCCAGCGGCCTGATGCAACTGATGCCCGGCACCGCCAAGGAAACCGCGCGCAAGTTCAGCATTCCCCTGGCCTCGCCCCAGCAAGTGCTGGACCCGGACAAGAACATCCAGTTGGGCGCCGCCTACCTGAGCCAGGTCCACAGCCAGTTCAACGGCAACCGGGTACTGGCTTCCGCCGCCTACAACGCCGGCCCCGGGCGGGTGCGCCAGTGGCTCAAGGGGGCCGACCACCTGAGTTTCGATGTCTGGGTGGAAAGCATTCCTTTCGACGAAACCCGCCAGTACGTGCAGAACGTACTGTCCTACTCGGTGATCTACGGCCAGAAGCTCAATTCGCCGCAGCCCCTGGTGGACTGGCACGAACGCTATTTCGACGATCAGTAAGCACCGACCCACAACAAAAAATGCCCGCAGCAATGCGGGCATTTTTGTATCTCCCCCAACACCCCCCAATACCTGTAGCCGCTGCCGAGCCTGCGACCGGGCGCGAAGTGGCCGTAAAGCGCTCGCTACGTTGGCGAGGACTACGTGCTCGTGCGCAGCCTCGCAGGCTCGGCAACGACTACAGGGCTCAGGGGTGCGTGGGCTCAGCCATCGCTGAATTGCAGGGCCGCCAGGCGCGCATACAAGGGGTTGCTGGCAATCAGTTGCTGGTGGGTACCCACCGCGACCAGCCTGCCCTGGTCCATGACCGCGATCCGGTCGGCATTCTTCACCGTGGCCAGGCGATGGGCGATCACCAGGGTGGTGCGGTTCTTCATCAGGCTGGGCAAGGCCTGCTGGATCAGGTGCTCGCTTTGCGCGTCGAGGGCGCTGGTGGCTTCGTCCAGTAGCAAGATCGGCGCGTCCACCAGCAAGGCCCGAGCTATCGCCAGGCGCTGGCGCTGGCCGCCCGAAAGGCCAAGCCCGGCATCCCCCAGGTGGGTCTGGTAACCCTCGGGCATCTGTTCGATGAACTCATGGGCATAGGCGATCCTCGCCGCTTCCTGGACCTGGGCCAGGGTCGCCTCGGGATTGCCGTAGCGAATGTTCTCCTCGATGCTGCCGTAGAACAGCGCCGGGCTTTGCGAAACCAGGGCGAAGCAGCGACGCAAGTCCAGCGGGTCGAGCTGGGTCAGGGCCACGCCATCCAGCAGGATCCTTCCCTGCTGCGGGTCATAGAAGCGCAGCAACAGATCATAAAGGGTGGATTTACCAGCCCCGGAAGGCCCCACCAACGCCAGAGTCTCTCCGGCCCGGATGCTCAGGCTCAAACCATCGATCGCGAAGCGGTCGGGCCGCGACGGATAGGAAAACCGCAGACCGTCCAACTCCAGATCACCCCGCACCCGCGCAGGCAGGCTTACCAGCCCGTCGGCGGGCGGCTGGATAATATTGTCCGCCCGCAACAATTCGGCAATCCGCTCCGCCGCGCCGGCCGCGCGCTGCAACTCGCCGATCACTTCGCTCAGGGTGCCGAAGGCACTGCCGACAATCAGGCTGTAGAAGACGAATGCCGCCAGCTCGCCGCCGGAGATGCGCCCGGCAATCACGTCCATGCCACCGACCCAGAGCATCACCCCCACCGCCCCCAGCACCAGGACGATCACCAGGGTGATCAGCCAGGCACGCTGGACAATCCGCTTGCGCGCCGTGTCGAACGCCTGCTCCACGGTCACGGCAAACCGCCGTTCATCCTGGGGTTGGTGGTTGTAAGCCTGGACCGTCTTGATCTGGCCGAGGGTTTCCGAGACATAGCTGCCGACATCGGCAATCCGGTCCTGGCTCAGGCGCGACAGGCTGCGCACCCGCCGACCGAAGATCAGGATTGGCGCCAGCACCAGCGGCAAGGCGATGACCACAATGCTGGTGAGCTTCGGGTTGGTGACAAACAACAGCACGATCCCCCCCAGCACCATCAGCGCATTGCGCAAAAACAGCGACAGCGAAGACCCGATCACCGATTGCAGCAAGGTGGTGTCCGCGGTCAAGCGCGACTGGATTTCCGAGCTGCGGTTGTTTTCGTAGAACCCGGGATGCAGGTAGATCAGGTGATTGAACACCTGGCGCCGGATATCCGCCACGCAACGCTCGCCAATCCACGACACCAGGTAAAAGCGCACGAAGGTACCCAGCGCCAGCGCCAGCACCAGCAGCAGGAACAGGCCGATGGACTGGTTCAACAGATGGGGCGATTGAGTCATGAAGCCCTGGTCCACCAACAGGCGAATGCCCTGCCCCATGGACAGGGTAATGCCGGCGGTAACTATCAGTGCCAGCAAGGCGCCCAGCGCCTGCCAACGGTAGGGAGCGACAAAGCGGCTGGCCAGATGCAGCGCCCGGCGGTGACGAGAAGAAAGCATGCTGTTCATCCATTGACGCACCGGCGAGCCGTTCGTTGCAGCAACGGCAACGAGATGAATTCGCAGGAACTTTGGTAAATCACAATGAGTCAGGTTGATTATGACCGCTGACACTAGAGCCTAGAGATTATCGGTCTAATCCGTGGCTGGCACTCCCCGGGCATTTCTGTTGGAGTGAAGTCGCCGGGCCAGCCCTCGCGGCGGTCTGTAACAGCTTGGTCACCCGGCCATTCTAGAGTAAGCACACAACCTGATGAGGAGACAGGCCATGTCCTTGCAACACAGCAGCAATGACAAGATTCAAGTGATCCGTACCCAGCCGAACCAGTCTCTGGGGTGTGCCATCATCGACGCCCAGGGTCGCGAAGTACCTATTACTGAAGACATGATCCAGAACGCCTGCCGCGAACTGGAAAAGCGACTGGTCAAGCCTGCTCGGCAAGATTGACACACAGCCTCACGTCCTCTTGACCCGGCCTTGCGGCCGGGTTTTTTATGCGCGGTTTCAGGCTTCCCGGGCACCCAAGGCACGGACGATCCGGCTCAAGGCCGCGGACTCGCCCTGGATGCGCACTTCCAGGCCGTCGATCTCGCGGCGCTCCGGATAATGCTTGCGCAGACCATCGAAGGCGCTGCGCTGCTGAGCTACATCGTCCGACAGGCTACGGCGAAAATCCGCATCGTCGCGACGCGGGTCATACACGGCACGGCAGATCATCGCCAGGGCCCAGGCCGGGTCCGCATTGGCATTCAGGCTGACCTGAGGCACCCAGGGCGCCGGCAGCAAGGCCGACAGGCTGACCTGCTCGGCCTGCCCGAGGAAACGGCAGTAGGCCTGGTAGATCTGCGCCGTGCCCCGTTGCTTGCCGTCCAGGCTGTAACCGGCGATATGCGGCGTCGCCAGCACGCAGAGGTCCGCGAGGGAGGCATCCACCGTCGGCTCCTCCTCCCAGACATCCAGCACCGCCTGCAAGTCCTCGCGCTGGCGCAGCACCTCAGCCAGGGCCCGGTTATCCACCACCGGGCCACGGGCCGCGTTGATCAGCCAGGTGCCGTGCCTGAGCCGGTTCAGCCGCTGGCGATCCAGCAGGTGCCAGGTGGAGTCTTGCCCGCTCTTGGTCAGGGGTGTGTGCAGGCTGATGACATCGCAACGCTCGAGCAACTGCTCCAGGCTGACATAGTCGCCGCCTTCCGCCGCCTGCCGCTGCGGATCGCAGACCAGCACATTCCAGCCCAGGCCACGCAGCACCTCGATCAGGCGCCCGCCCACTTCACCGGCACCGACCACGCCATAGCAACGCTGCGCCAGGTCCACGCCTTCGATCTCGGCCAGGGTCAGCAGGCTGCCCAGCACATAGTCCACCACGCCCCGGGCGTTGCAGCCCGGGGCGCTGGACCAGGTGATCCCGGCCTGCTGGAAATACTCCAGGTCCAGGTGATCGGTGCCGATGGTGCAGGTGCCGACAAACCGCACCGGGCTGCCTTCCAGCAACTGGCGGTCGACCTGAGTCACCGAGCGCACCAGCAACACATCTGCCTGCTCCACGGTCGCCCGGTCGATGGCGCGCCCGGGGAAACGCCGGATCTCGCCGAAACCGGCAAAGAACTCTTCGATCAGGGGGATATTTTCGTCGGCAACAATCAACATGGCAGGCTCCTCTGGCGGAGCCGCAGTGTAGGCGCAGATGCCAGGCCGGGCTAGCGCGGCATGCGCGCCAACCGGCATTTTCACCACCCCCGGCGCTTACAAATCCACAACACGGGATGTTTTCCTGACTGAGATGTCAACGCGTAGACTGTCGCGTCCTGCGCAATACCACCTATGGACGCTACGCCCCGTGAATTCCGTGACTGACTCCCCTGCCGCCACCGCCACCAGCCGCCCTGCCCGGGTCGGCCGTGAACTGCATGACCTGCTGGTACTGGCCCTGCCCATCATGATTGCCCAGGTGGCCACCACCGCCATGGGCTTTGTCGATGCCGTGATGGCCGGCCGGGTCGGCCCGCGAGATCTGGCAGCCGTCGCCCTGGGCAACTCGATCTGGATTCCGGTGTTCCTGCTGATGACCGGCACCCTGCTGGCCACCACGCCCAAGGTGGCGCAGCGCTTCGGCGCCGGCAACCTGCACGAGATCGGCCCGCTGGTGCGCCAGGCACTGTGGCTCGCCGTGGTGGCCGGGATCTCGGCCCTGCTGATACTGATCAGTGCCGAGCCGGTGCTGCACCTGATGAATGTCGATCCGGAACTGATCAAGCCCTGCATGGGCTACCTGCACGGCATCGCCAGTGGCTTGCCGGCGGTAGCGCTGTACTACGTGCTGCGCTGCCTCAGCGATGGCCTGGGCCGCACGGTGCCGAGCATGGTCATCGGCCTGGGAGGCCTGGCCCTGAACATCCCCATCAACTACATCTTCATCTATGGCCATTTCGGTGTACCGGCCATGGGCGGCGTCGGTTGCGGCTGGGCCACGGCCATCGTGATGTGGGCCATGATGCTGGGCATGGCCGGCTGGATTTTCTGGGCACCGGCCTACCGCAAGATCCAGTTATTCAGCCGCTTCGACTGGCCGCAAGGAGCGATGATCGGGCGCTTGCTGAGCATCGGCCTGCCCATCGGCATTGCAGTGTTCGCCGAATCGAGCATTTTCGCGGTGATCGCCCTGCTGATCAGCAGCATGGGGGCCACGGTGGTGGCCGGGCACCAGATCGCCCTCAACGTCAGCGCCCTGATGTTCATGATTCCCTACTCCCTGGCCATGGCGGTGACCGTGCGGGTCGGCCAGGCCCTGGGCCGCCAGCAACCCCGCAATGCGCGCTTCAGCGCCGGCGTCGGCATGGCCACGTCACTGGCCTACGCCTGCCTTTCGGCGAGCCTGATGTTCTTCCTGCGTGAGCCCATCGCCACCATCTACACCACCGACCCGATGGTGATTCAGGTCGCTTCGATGCTGATTGTGTATGCGGCGCTGTTCCAGTTTTCCGATGGCATCCAGGTCACGGCGGCCGGCGCACTGCGCGGCTACCAGGACACTCGGGTGACCATGATCCTGACCCTGTTCGCCTACTGGGGGATTGGCTTGCCGGTGGGCTACGCCCTGGGCCTGACCGACTGGTTCGGCCCGGCGCGGGGCCCGAGCGGCCTGTGGGAAGGCCTGATCGTGGGCTTGAGCTGCGCGGCGCTGATGCTGTCGATCCGCCTAACACGCAGCGCGCGCAAGCAGATCCGCATCAGCCGCTCGGCGGGTTAATCGAGCTTCTTGCGGATCCAGTAGAGGTAGGTACCTGCCTCTTCCTGCTGCGCTACCAGTTCATGGTCGAGAAACACGCAGAACTTGGGAATGTCGCGGCGGGTGGAGGGGTCGGTGGCAATCACCTTCAACAGCCCGCCCGGCGGCAGGTCGCGGATGTGCTGGTGCAGCATCATCACCGGCTCCGGGCAGTTGAGGCCCGTGGCGTCGAGGGTGCCGTCAACCGGCGTATCGATAATCTGACTCATGAATCACTCCTGAAACTGGCCGGCATTGTCGCGCAATACCGCCATCGGTTCATCTGTTGCTGTCGTTCCACGGCCCCGATCCTGCCGTAGGAGCTGGCCTGCCAGCGAAGGCATCCTCACGCCTTGCACCAGTGTGGGGCCTTTTTCGCCGGTAAGCCGGCCTCTACCAGGAAGCGGGTGGTGTTGCAGGTACTACGCCGATTTGGGCTTTTTCAGATCCAGGCGCCGCAGGTGGCAGGTGACTTCCTCGCGGTCGTGGTACAGCTGCTTGCAGCCAATGGCCACGCGAATGCCCCGGGCCTTGAAGCCTTCTTCGATGCGCTCCAGCAAGCGCTTCACTTCGGCATAGCGCTGCTTCATCGGCAGCTTGAGGTTGACCACCGCCTCGCGGCAGTGCCCCTCGCCGATCCAGGTCTCCAGCAGCGCGGCGTTGCGCGCCGGTTTCTCGACGATGTCGCAGACCATCCAGTCCACCGGCTGCCTGGGCTTGTAGGTAAAGCCGTCCGCCATCAGGTGCTGCACCAGGCCGGTGTCCATCAGGCTTTCAGCCATGGGGCCGTTGTCCACGGCGGTCACCAGCATGCCGCGGTTGACCAGTTGCCAGGTCCAGCCGCCCGGGGCAGCCCCCAGGTCGACGCCGGTCATGTCGCCATGCAGACGCTCGTCCCACTGGTCCCGAGGAATGAAATGGTGCCAGGCCTCTTCCAGCTTCAGGGTCGAGCGGCTCGGCGCTTCCCGGGGGAATTTCAGCCGTGGAATGCCCATGGGCCACATGGCCGAGTTGCCGGCATCAGCCAGGCCGACGAAGACTTCCCGACCGCTCTTGAAGGTCAGCAACAAGCGCGGCTTGGTCGCGTCGTCCACCAGCTTGCCGGCAGCGGCCAGGGCCTTGCGCAGGGGGGCTTCGAACTTCTTGCAGAAGTTGGACAGCTCCTTGCCATCGTTGGTGTCCACCACTTCCAGCCACAGGCTGCCGCACTGCGGGAAGTTGGCCAGGTAGGCAAGGATCACGCTGATGCGGTCGGTTTCCGGCAGGTCGATGAAACCGCCCCGGGCCCACTGCCGGGGAAAGATCAGCTCCGGGAAGCGCAGGCCCTGCATCAGACGCTGGGCCCCGTCGTCCTCGGTGCAGATGAACTCGGCGCAGGCGGTGCTGGGCTTGGCCTTGGCATAACCGGCGACATTCAGCCGGGCCGCATGGTCGGCGATCTCGGAGCAGACTTCGCCCTCGAAGCCGGGCCGGCAATGGATAAACAGGGTGTTCATTGAATCTCCTGGGCAAATGGCGATGAATCGATGCGCAAACCTGCCCTGTAGCAAAGCCTGTCACGAAAACCGGCGCATGATAACCGAGTTCGGAACCTTGGACTGAGCCCAGCAGTCCAGTGATTAGCTATAAGCCCCAAACAGAGCTAGGTTAACTCTCTGTCCGTATCACAGGCCCGTAGCCGTGCGGGCCACAAGGAGTCATTCAATGCCATCCCTCGATAGCCTGAAAACCCTTAAGACCCTAAAAGTCGACGACAAGACTTATCACTATTTCAGCCTGCCGGACGCCGCCAGGAGCCTGGGTGATATCGACACCCTGCCCATGTCGCTGAAAGTCCTGCTGGAAAACCTGTTGCGCTGGGAGGACGACAAGACCGTCACCGGCGCCGACCTCAAAGCCATCGCGGCCTGGCTCAAGGAGCGCCGCTCCGACCGCGAGATCCAGTACCGCCCCGCACGGGTGCTGATGCAGGACTTCACCGGGGTGCCGGCGGTGGTCGACCTGGCCGCGATGCGCGCCGCCATGGCCAAGGCCGGTGGCGATCCACAGCGGATCAACCCGCTGTCACCGGTGGACCTGGTGATCGACCACTCGGTGATGGTGGACAAATTCGCCAGCAGCAGCGCCTTCGAGCAGAACGTCGATATCGAGATGCAACGCAACGGCGAGCGCTATGCCTTCCTGCGCTGGGGCCAGAGCGCCTTCGACAACTTCAGCGTGGTACCGCCGGGCACCGGCATCTGCCACCAGGTCAACCTGGAATACCTGGGGCGCACGGTCTGGACCAAGGACGAGGACGGCCGCACCTACGCCTTCCCCGACACCCTGGTGGGCACCGACTCCCACACCACCATGATCAATGGCCTTGGCGTACTGGGCTGGGGCGTGGGCGGGATCGAAGCCGAGGCGGCGATGCTCGGCCAGCCGGTGTCGATGCTGATTCCCGAAGTCATCGGCTTCAAGCTCACCGGCAAGCTCAAGGAAGGTATCACCGCCACCGACCTGGTGCTGACGGTGACCCAGATGCTGCGCAAGAAAGGCGTGGTCGGCAAATTCGTCGAGTTCTACGGTGACGGCCTGGCCGACCTGCCCCTGGCGGACCGTGCCACCATCGCCAACATGGCGCCGGAATACGGCGCCACCTGCGGTTTCTTCCCGGTGGATGACATCACCCTGGACTACCTGCGCCTGTCCGGGCGCCCCGACGAACTGGTGAAACTGGTGGAGGCCTACAGCAAGGCCCAGGGCCTGTGGCGCCTGCCGGGCAAGGAGCCGGTATTCACCGACAGCCTGGCGCTGGACATGGGCACCGTGGAGGCCAGCCTCGCCGGCCCCAAACGGCCGCAGGACCGGGTTGCACTGCCCAACGTTGCCCAGGCTTTCACTGACTTCCTCGACCTGCAGTTCAAACCCACCAGCAAGGAAGAAGGCCGCCTGGAAAGCGAAGGTGGCGGTGGTGTGGCGGTGGGCAACGCGGACCTGGTGGGCGAAGCCGACTACCAGTACGACGGCCAGACCTATCGCCTGAAAAACGGTGCCGTGGTGATCGCGGCCATCACCTCCTGCACCAACACCTCCAACCCCAGCGTCATGATGGCCGCCGGCCTGGTGGCGAAGAAGGCCGTGGAAAAAGGCCTGCAACGCAAACCCTGGGTCAAGAGCTCGCTAGCCCCAGGCTCCAAGGTGGTGACCGACTACTACAAGGCTGCCGGCCTGACGCCCTACCTGGACCAACTGGGCTTCGATCTGGTGGGCTACGGCTGCACCACCTGCATCGGCAACTCCGGCCCGCTGCAGGAGCCGATCGAGAAAGCCATCCAGCAGGCCGACCTCAGCGTGGCCTCGGTACTGTCGGGCAACCGCAACTTCGAGGGCCGGGTGCATCCACTGGTGAAAACCAACTGGCTGGCCTCGCCGCCCCTGGTCGTGGCCTATGCCCTGGCGGGCACGGTGCGCATCGACATCAGCAGCGAGCCTCTGGGCCAGGGCAAGGACGGCCAGCCGGTGTACCTGCGGGACATCTGGCCCAGCAGCAAGGAGATCGCCGACGCCGTGGCCCAGGTCAACACTCGGATGTTCCACAAGGAGTACGCCGAAGTGTTCGCCGGGGATGCACAGTGGCAAGCCATCGAAGTGCCGCAGGCCGCCACCTATGTGTGGCAGGACGACTCCACCTATATCCAGCACCCGCCGTTCTTCGATGACATCGCCGGCCCGCTGCCGCAGATCACCGATGTCAGCGGCGCCCGGGTACTGGCCCTGCTGGGGGACTCGGTGACCACCGACCACATCTCCCCGGCCGGCAACATCAAGGCCGACAGCCCGGCTGGCCGCTACCTGCGGGACAAGGGCGTGGAACCGCGGGACTTCAACTCCTACGGCTCACGGCGCGGCAACCACGAAGTGATGATGCGCGGTACCTTCGCCAACATCCGCATTCGCAACGAAATGCTCGGCGGCGAGGAAGGTGGCAACACCTTGTACATTCCCACCGGCGAGAAGTTGGCGATCTATGACGCAGCCATGCGCTACCAGGCCGACGGCACGCCGCTGGTAGTGATCGCCGGCCAGGAATACGGCACCGGTTCGAGCCGCGACTGGGCGGCCAAAGGCACCAACCTGCTGGGAGTCAAGGCAGTGATCGCCGAAAGCTTCGAACGTATCCACCGCTCCAACCTGGTGGGCATGGGCGTCCTGCCCTTGCAGTTCAAGCTGGACCAGAACCGCAAGAGCCTGAAGCTGACCGGCAAGGAAACCCTGGACATTCTCGGCCTCAGCGGTACGGAACTGACACCGCGGATGAACCTGACCCTGGTGATCACCCGTGAGGATGGCAGCCAGGAGAAGATCGAGGTGCTGTGCCGCATCGACACCTTGAATGAAGTGGAATACTTCAAGTCCGGCGGGATCCTGCACTACGTGTTGCGGCAGTTGATTGCCTCGTAACTGACACGCGCGACACAAAACACCGCCTACAAAGGCGGTGTTTTCATTTTTGCGGCGCAGGACGGTCGTTATACTGCCGGCCTCAGATTTTGATAGCCACAAGGATTTCCCATGCTCGCGATGCCATGGCTGTACCTGGCGCTTCTTTCCATCGGCTATGTACTTGCCTTGAGCTACGGGCAACTGGGTTTGATGGCGGGGTTGTCCGTCGCTATGTTACTTTTGGCCGGGTTTGCCGTACGCCAACAGCGAAACCCTTGGGTGCGATATTTGGGCCATGGCTTGTTTATCGTATTGGCGCTGGGGTTGGCGATGCATTGGCTGCCGGGTTTTTACAACGGACGCGGGATCGCCCCGCAGCGCTTTACTGATGATGCCGTACCGTTCTCTATGTATTTGAATCAGGACAAGCCGCTGATTGGCTTCTGGTTACTGCTGGCGTGCCCGTGGATTGTCGGGCGTCGGTCATTGCGGCTGTCGATCTATACGGCGGCGCTGGCATTGACACTGACGGCGATTGCGGCACTGGGCGGTGCGGTGTTGTTGGGGATTATCAGCTGGGCGCCCAAATGGCCTGAGCAGGCCTGGTTGTGGGTGCTGAATAATTTGTTGCTGGTGACGTTGGTGGAGGAAGCGTTGTTTCGGGGGTATGTGCAGGGGGGGTTGAGTCGACGGTTCAGGCAGTTGCCGTATGGGGAGAATTTGGCGCTGCTATTGGCGGCATTGCTGTTTGGGCTGGTGCATTTGGGTGCGGGTTGGCGGTGGACGCTGTTGGCGAGTATTGCTGGCGTCGGGTACGGGCTAGCATATCGGTTTGGTGGGTTGGGGGCGGCGATTGTTACGCATTTTGGGTTGAATTTGCTGCATTTTGGATTGTTTACTTATCCGATGTTGGGGTAAATCTCCCCTGTGGGACCCCCTCAATCCTGAAAGCAACGCACAGAGCGCCAAAAGAAGCGTGCCAGTTTTTATGGGGCAGCCGACAGGTCTCCGACCACCCTGCAACATTATACTCGCCCCGCTCCGCGTCTATGCATGCCTCACCGCTAATTCAGAAACGCCTTGTAAGTGAGCGACCGATCCTGTCGGCGTTAGCCATAATTGTCAGGGTATGCGATTTTTCAGTAAGGCTAGGCAGGCAAGCAGCGTCAACCACATTTACACCAGGGAGCCCCTCAACTTCACCAAAGATATCAGTCTGCCCGATCCTTGGTCTCGAGCTCATAGGCAGCGTCCCGGCATAGTGAATATCAGCCCCTGGCTTGCCAACAGTGAAGCTCATAGGCATCAACAGCGCCCCCATTTTCCAGTAGATACGACGCAGCTTGCTCTCTGCAGACTTCATGAGCATCGGAACTTCAGGCTGAAGATTGCCGCTGATTCGCAATGAGTTATCAGGCCCCAATACCGCAGTGTTGTTGGACAAATGGCCAGGAAGAAAGATGTTCCCTACCAGACAAGAACTGAGCAAACTTTTCAGAAGTTCGATGCTGTAGCGTTTACTCATCGGAACCCTATTGACGAATTCGCTCATCGGCAACCCAGTAGTATTGAAAGTCGAACCGAACGCCGTAGCACTTGAATTCAGCTCAAGCGCAAACGATAGCTGACCCAGGCCAAACGCAGGAACCCTCGCGGCTCCAAGCATTTTCGGTAGCCATAGTAGAAAAGCGGCAGTCGGCGATGATAAAAGTGGGACCGAAGCAGAGTGATTCAAGCGTTTGAGGGCGATTCTAGTTGTAGCAAGAGTTCCCGCTGCCAGCAGCAGCCGCGAGCAAGAGAAACGCTTGGAGGAGCGCCGGTCCGTAATGAACCATGCACCATCTTGCTTCACCAAATCGTCCACCAGAAAGTCTTGAACATGCTGGAAGCCAGGGTATTGCTTGAGTTTTGAAAGTTCTTGCGATGCGCTGTACAACGACTGATTTTGACATTTCCACAAGCAGTTTCCTGACAGATCGCAAGCTTGGCGATCGTCAAGAGGCTGACTCAAGGCTGCAACTCTGGAACGACCAAGACGGAACCCCAAGCCAGGGAACACATCTCGGTGTCGGCCATAGTGATCCAACAATCGTTGGTGCAACCTGTCCAGCGGCAGGGGCGGCTGCGACCACTCATCGAGGCCAAAGTAACTTGAAAGATCATCGTCTATCTGACCGCTGATGCCTATCCGCCGAGAGACTGTTTCGTAGGATGCTTCCAGTTCGGCGTAATCGATGGGTAAGCCAGGGAAGTCAGTCGCCGGCAGACGAGCCACACCACAACCCCAGGAGTTAGACAAACCACCGGTAGCCAGGGATCCTACTCCAATGAAGTTGTGACCTTCGATACGATTGCCGGCACCGAAACCTTCAAAAATGTGGGCATGGGTCGGAGTCTTCAGTTTGGGTGACACTGCATCCAGCTGATTCAGTGCGTGGAAGTTTTCTCCTATCATCCATTTCCACTGAAGCTCATCGTTCACCCTACTGTTGAGGAACGAACTCCGCGGGGCTGCAAGCGTGCCCGAATCACGCTGCGCATCAACCATGAGTACGTTCAGGCCAGCCTTAACCAGCGGATATGCAGCGGAAGTCCCAGCTGGCCCACTACCGACTATGATCACATCAAATTCAGGCTTCACGCTTGGCCCCACTTCCAAGAAACAGTTGTCGAGCAAGAGGGCGGAAGATCAGGGCCGATACTCGCCACACAAACTCCTTCGTTGAAGCGAACCCCAGCGCCACTAGAATGACGGCAGGGTGACGCTGTTGCAGCGTGCCGAGAAACGCCTGCGCGCCCTGCGGGCTCGCTTCAGCGATACCGAGTGCAACCTGAAGCCGCCAAGATAGTTTCCGTCCGCGCGGCTCTTTGAAAACACTTTGATTGTCGAGGAGAGCCATCAATATTGGCCAACGAGACAAAAAGTTAGAGCTGATGAGAGCTGACGTGTCCCCTGCGCTCTCTAACGCTCTAGCGTAGCGAATGACCAGACTTATACGGGGGGGCGATTTGAGCAGGTAGCCCAAAAGTATCGCGCCCTCTTGAAGACGTTGTCGGCGTTGCCCGCGCCCTGAGCGATGCATGCCATACGCAAGGGGACGTAACTTGAGACCCAATTTTTTCAGAGACTCCTCACTATCCATGCGTGGCAAATTGATAAGTGACAAAATCCTCTGCAGGCCCAGTTTCGTACTCAGTGATCGCCCGAGCACTGCGGCAATTAACTTGAGCAGTACCACTGGCACGGGGACAGGTAGACGGACGGCCCTAACGCGGTGAGTAGCAATCGACAAAAGGAAACCTTTGAATGAAATTGATTGTATCGCGCCCAGCTTAAAAATTTCGGAGCCTATGTCTTCCCGCTCGACAATAGTCAATATTGAGGCCGCAAGGTCGTCGACATGAATGGGCTGCACGCTAGGTGCCGGTATGAACTGAGGAATGAGAGGAATTCGGCGCACCAGTCCTGTCAGCAATCCAAACAACCCCCGTTCGGGGCCGCCATAGACTTGCCCAGGACGAACGACGACGCCTCCAGCAGCAAGCACTTCTTGCTCGATTCTCCATTTTGTCCGACCGTAGTCACTAGTCGCCATAGCACCGGCAGTTTGGCTAGAGATAAAAATGAATCTGGCGCAGGCCTGCTGGGCGCGATTGATTAGCGCTTTAGCAGCCGTCACCTCATAGTCTAAGTTGGTATGAGTGCCCGTTGATGTATCGGCAGCCAGGTGAATAATCACCTGCACCCCGGCCGGACATTCAGGGGGCGTACCTAGCAAGTCGTACGCCAGCCAAATATAGGTAGCGGAACAAGGTTGGCGCGTGGCGCAAATGACTTCGTACCCATTCGCTGCTGCTAGAACGCTCAGTCGTTGACCGATGTAACCTGTCGCTCCCGTAATAAGCAGCTTCATTCTCATAGACCTTTGCTACGCTCAGGTGGCGCAGCATCGTACTTATCGGAATGAAATATAAACACTTTACTGAGCCAGTAAGTTAGCAATACGCAAGCCACATCAGATACAAACTTCACTACAGTAGGATTATCAAAGAAATACAAGCCCGCCCCCAACAAGACCGACGCTGCAGGAATATTGATAGCAAGTAAGGAGAAATAGCGAACTGCTTGAACCTTACTGCTGCCAGCTGTCGACTGAAACGTGAAGTGCCGATGCAAAAAGAACGCAAACAGGCCAGCTACGCCCTTGCCTGCGATGTTAGCCAAAACAGGCTCGTTTTGGAAAAAATAAAGCAAAAGCAAAAACGTGCCCATATCCAGCGCATAGGCCAAGACTTGAATCGCGCCGTAACGGATAAAGATCAAGGCTTTCTCCTGATAACCACAATATGATGGAGCGCCAGTAAACGCCTGACCGGATAGAGTAACTTCTCAACAAACTTAATCACAGGAATAAGAGCATCGGGAAGCAACTGGCGAAAATTTAATCCACCTGAAATCAAATACCTCGGGTAATTCCCGCACACTTCCTGATGAACAATCTGAAGGTCAGGATATTTCGTTTCAAACAGCTTCCTATCCCGAACAAAAACAATGTAACTCAGCGCCTGATTAGCACCATTCATGGGACCCGTTGACGGTGTTTCCCATGATCCGAAGTGCATGTCGAATCCCTCGGATTTGAACAAGCGCTTATAAAGAAATGCGGCAAAAGCCCCATAGTAGGGCTCGATCAAAATTGCCCCGCCCCCAGGCTTTAGCGTCCGCTGAAGCTCCGTGAAAAATTGATCGGGGTGAGGAAAGTGATGAAAACAGTTCTGACCATAAAATGCCTTGACAGAACTATCGTCCAAATCCATTGCTTCAGCATTTATTGCCCTGTCCAGCCGCTCACTGGCGACAATGTCTGTAGCCAGAACTTCTGGGTATGAATCACGCATGGGTGCAATACCTGCACCCAGCTCTATCTCGAGGCCTGCGCCTTTAAAATAGCGACCTGCTAGGCGGTGAAACGAATAATGAAACTCAACGAACACTTCGCGAAGCATGCGCTTGCGCTCAAGCACTTTCTCATGCAACTCTAGCCGTTCGGGTCCATCGACATCCAATGTCCTGAGCGATGGGTCCGACAGAAAATCCCTCAATGCCTTCATCAGTATTTTTCCCGCAATGGCGTTACTTTACGACGGTTGGAATACCTTGGCCTGGTTCGCACAAAGGCGACGGCATGGCCAAGGAATATACTATTCATTTGTGCTCCCAGAGAGCATTTTCGTGCGCTGGGCACAACTCCCCACCTGTGCCGCGATACGACTCTAAGGTTCAGATTGATGACAAGTGCATAAATCTTTTGAACATGGCCATGAAACCCAGAACGTATTATTTCCTAAATAACATTCCTAACACACTCCGATGTGTGACGTTTGATAGCCGTCGGAATAAAATCACCTAAGGATTTTCGCAACTCCTCAGATCTTAGGCACCGATTGTATTGCGCGGTTTTCTGATTAGCGGCATCACGGAAAAATGCACATCGCGGGCAAGGCACAAAAAAGCATAACTTAATCACTGAGTAGCCCATTCGCCGAGCGACTTTGCCTGCTTCACAGAGGTCTCCACCTATTCAGCCTTATGGCTATCCTCTACAATTTTCATGTAGAGGATTCACAATCCTATCAATTAACCCTACGAATTTCCATTTGCTCAATCCCCAAACCGAGAGAGCGATCATCGCCACTAATTCCTAATTGCTCTGGCGACGTTGGTGCTGGAATGATGACAGATAGCACATCGCCATTTCCGGAGTGCAGGTTACGCACTACCTGAGAAGTCTTTGTAGCATCCAATGTAAATGGATACTTTTTACCATCAATTTCCACGTAAAAAATCTGACCAACATTAGGACCAAATGCACTCGCTGTAATAACTAGATCAAAATTTGCGGGTAACGGCTTACCAAACCTCATAGATACAGTAGCGCTATCAGACCAAGTACCCCAACTTTCGGAGGCGGAAAGACCGGAAGTTTTAATTGACGAATCCCAGAGTGCGCCTTTACGAAAATCAATTAAGACTGAAGATTCCGAAGCCCTTTTGGCTAACGAAAAACCATTCAGCATCAAAACCTCAAACTCATCTTTTGAAAATTCAATATCGCCGACCGCCAACACCCACTTCTTATCAGCCGGCATATTAGCCGCTCGATAAGGGTTCCCAGGCGTATAACTATAAGAGCTATCAACCGTAGAACCCAAATTGTCAATATAGAACAACGTACGAAATTTCGCCGGCATACTGTCACCAACCACAACCAACTTTGACAATTCAAAAGGTGGGACATAACCCTTTGCAAACATTCCGGCCTTGTCATAAGCATCAACAACCATTCTCTGCCTGATTTCCACACTATTAAATAAAGCAGTTATTGCTACAGATAAGGGCAAATACATAAACACAAAAAATATAGCACCCGACTTTGGCGCCCTATGCCAGAGAACTACAGAAAAAGCTGACAAACAAGCAAGCAAAATAAATACTTTCGCTCCACGCGTATAACCATGAATCTCTGGACCATCCACGTGCGACATAATAAAAGGTGCCATATGGGTAGACGCAGCATAGACAATGGCCGACAAAATCAACAGTACCACCGCAAGTCTCCAGCGCTTAAGAGACGAGTCGCCAATATGATAAAGCTGAGTACCTGCAGCAATAAAAAGCAGTGGAAGCATAAAATTATAGTATCGCATGTGCAATCGAAAAATACTTTCCACCGAATTACTGCCCGCTACGGAAGATGTAAATAATGCAACAACGGCGACCATGTTAAGGAAGATAAACAATGTGCAGAATGCAATCTTGTCATCTGTTGGAACTGCCGGCCGAAACACTGCCTTGATCGCTCCAAATATCACAACCGCGAGCGCCATCCCAAACATTAAGCTATTGGCAAGAAGATGCCCCCCTGCGACTAGCGGCGCCGATAAAACAATATCTAGATAACGCTGAAATGAAGACCCTCCCGCCTCAAATGTTGAAGTGTAGAACCCTCCCAGAAGAGTGATACCAGCCTTTCCTGCCAACATATAACCGAAAGAAAGCTTCGTAACAAGCATTACGACGACATATACGACTGACTTTGTTGCACCAGTTAATAACCATTTTATGACGCCGTCATAATAGGAAAAAAACAAGATACACAAACAAAAAGCCGGAACAATAAAAAGCGCATGAGGCTTGACAAGAGAAGCGCAACCCATCAAAAAACCAAAAATTGCCCAACGCTTTAACGATGCAGAAGCATCGAGGCTAAAAAAATAAGAAATACAAATCCAAAAGAATAAAAAGAACAACGCATCCGGCATAAAGTAAGTGGTATAACTATTCACGGGCCCCATCATACTAACAGCAACAATCAGCAATGAAACCCGACTACCACAAAAGCGCCGGGCTGTCATATATAAAAACGGAGCCGCAGTCACAAAAAACAACGCATTCAAGACTCTGGCGCACCCGAGATACCCATCACCACAAAGATCCGTGAACTTATAAATAGAAAAATAAAGATAATTAGGAACAGTGACTGCGGACAGCGGGGTTAACCGAGACATTGTACTAAAAAGATACTCATCCCCCATAATACCGGGATAGATTCCACTGGATCTTAAAACCAGTAGCGCCAGAGTAACCATCATAATTCCAACCACTGCTACTGGTACGCTTAACCGCATTTTGCTCATCAATTGCATACCGCAAACCCCACCCATGTAATAAAACAGCACATGCTATAAACTCAAACCATCTTCACTACTTACTGCCTGCACCTCATCAAAATTCAAACTTATCTTTACCCCATTTGCAGCCAAAAAAATAAAAAAGCAACATCAGTCTTTTTCTCTTTTAGTCTTAGACCTTATCTTTGCCAAGTGAAATGGCCTCCTGGGCACTGATGATATGTCCTGCCCGAGAAACGCAAGAATCAGCTGAATCCCTAAAATAACAGGTAACGCCGCAAGCATTACTGTGCCGGCTGGCGTAGGCGCACCGGAATATAAAGAGCTCACCCAGTGACTAGTGCCAAATATAAGGCCGCACATCAACATCAACACGCCGACAGGCAGCTCAATAGATGCCAGTGACATATCTCTCAAATAATAATTATAAAATATACGCTTACTAAAATTACGAACGTGCTTGAAAAAAAACTCACCCACCACCTGGGATATTTTAAGATTGCTAACCTCATCTCCATATTTAGCATGCATTGGAATATCAACCACAACCGCGCGCAACGTATTCAACCTAAACAACACATCCGTTTCAAAAAAATAACGACGACTAATCTTGGCAAATGGTAAATGTCTAGCAACTTCACTATGTATTGCAGTGTAACCATTGGTCGGATCAAACAGATCCCAATAACCGGAAGAAAACTTCGTCATAAAAGATAGTATCGCATTACCAAATAGACGAACTTTTGGCATTGCACGAATTTCCTCCAAATCAAAGAACCGATTGCCTTTCGTATAGTCTGCCTCCCCATCCAGTATTGGATTGACGAAATTCATAATCAAGGCAGGATCCATCTGGCCATCCCCATCGATTTTGACAATCACATCCATATCATCTTCGATGGCAGCCTTATAACCAGTCATCACTGCACCACCAACCCCCTGATTTTCAGGATTGCGCAGCACTTTCACTCGAGGATCAGCACAGTTCTGCTCGACATGCGCGCCGGAGCCATCCGGGCAGCAGTCATCAATGACGTAGATTCGTTCGACTTCCGGACCGATTGCTGAAATCACACCGAGGATATGAGGCGTTACCCGATAGGAAGGAATTAATACAGCGATCTTACCGCGCCCTTCCATGCCTGCAATGCTGCCGATATCTAGTCTAACTTGATCCTGCTGGTCAATGGTCATATTTCAATCTGTCCGTTCGTCTCAATTTGCTAGTAAGTGCCGATGATTTAGACGTGCCACAGCAACATTTTTGGTTAAGTCAGTACTTTTGGCAACCTGCAATCATCATCCATTACAAAAATATTCATCATGAAATACTACAACACTAACCTTTGCTCAATTCATAAAAATAGGGGGACTTAAGCCCTTTAAGTCTCCCGTCGGCGACTAATCAACTCAGAGTACAGTTGTACATAACCAGCCCCCATAGCGCGTGAAGTAAACACATTCAGGTACCGCGCCCTCGCAGCCTCTCCGTAGCGCTGCGCCAACTCTGTAGACTCCCACAATAGCCCCATTGCGACACGCATCGCCAATGCATTTCTCGGTGGAACGACTAACCCCGACACCTCATGTTGATTGATAAAACTGGTGCCAGTGCCGATTTCACTACAGACCATGGGTTTTCCAAACATTGCCGCCTCAAGCAGGCTTATCCCGAACGCTTCTGATCGTAGATGTGAGGGGAACACAACCGCATAACATGCCTCAAGTAAATTTACTTTTTCCTGCTCACTGACTTGTCCAATAAAATGCACATTGTTCAATTTACGCTCCGTAGCAATCTTCATCAATTCTTGCTCAAGAGGTCCTGCGCCTACAATTAACAACGGCCAGTTCGTACCCTCTATTGCCTGCAGCAAAAACTCTAGGCCTTTGTAGTAGCGCAGCACACCAACGAACAGAAAAAAACGACCATGACGCTTCCGTAACTCATCAACCCGGCTTGCCTCTGCGCTTGGATACATTGATTGTTCCAAACCAATAGGAATAGAAATCGATTTATCACGATAGCGAGCCAGAACTGGCGAACTCTCCAAATAGTTAGGACTTGTAGCAACAATGGCGTCCACACTGTTCAGAAATGCGTACTGAAGAGGACTGTAAAAATACTTAAGCAATTTTTGACGTATGATATCAGAGTGATATGTAACTACCGTTGGCTTGTTCGAGCGACTGAAGAAGTGTACCAAATCCATAAAAGGCCATGGAAAGTGATAGTGAATAATATCCACTGTTTCCGCTAGCTGCGTAAAAACATTAAAGGCTGAAACAGAAAACCCTGTGGAGGCCAGATTGAAACTCTCCTTAGCATGAACCAACTTATAATCTGACTCCTGAACCAATGAGGTCGACTCTGACGCTAACGAAAGTACGACATTTTCACACCCTTGATTACTTGTAGCATGGGTTAAATGCCTGATAAACATTTCAACACCGCCATGTTGCTCAGCAGCAAAGGTCTTGTAAAAATGTAATATTTTCAAATAAGTACCTACCTAACAGTTATAAATCTTCACCCAATAACCCGAAAATCCATTACTACGCGGCAGCGAGCGGTATTGCACTGCCAGAATAAGGCAGCTTATTAATCACACTACTACTCAGCCACTTTAAATCGGCATAGGATAATAAATCGCTATCAAAAGCTCACCCCACACTTCCATTATTTACCCCTAAAGCTTCCATATATACATTAAGAGTTTCCCGAGCAGTGCGCGCCCATGAAAACTTAAGGGCTTGAACTATTCCAGAGCGCGCGATACAGGCACGCTGCCTTGTATCGTCAACTAGCTCCAAAATTGCCAGGGCTAATTCATCTGCGTCTTCCACTGCAAAGAGCTTACACGCCCCGTCCGCAAACTCAGCCATAGAAGTCCTCGCACCACAGATGACCGGAACGCCACTGGCCATGGCCTCAAGCACCGGCAAACCAAACCCTTCGTAGACAGAGGGGTAGATAAACGTTGCGGCCCCCGAGTAAATGAATGGCAAGTCCTGTGCACTGACAAATTGCAAGTACTTCACCTCCCCCTTGGCACGTAATGCCTCGATCCGCCCCATCAGCTCGGCATTGCGCCAACCAGGAGCCCCAGCGATAACCAACGGCCATGCACGGCGGATAGCCGGCGTTAGACGCTCCCAGGCATCCAGTAGTACTGAAATTCCTTTCCGTGGCTCGATGGTGCCGACAAACGCAAGGTAACTGCCGTGGACCAAACCATACCTGGCCAACACCGCCTTGGTAGTCTCTACCGAACGCGGCATGAACCTGGCATCCGCCCCCAAATAAATGGCCCTGACTTTATCCCTTGGAACGCCGAACTGTTCAATCAATTCGGTACGTACTACTTCTGAGTCTGTGATAACAAAGTCCGCTCGATCCAAGGTTCGAGGCAATTGGCGACTCAGCCAAGCAACTCGTTCTGCCGGATGAAACTCGGGGTGCTGAACGAACGAAAGATCATGCACCGTGGTCACGCTAGGTCCATCATGGGACTTGAGGATGAAATTTGGCTCGTGATACACGAAGTCCTTTCGCCCCGGACTCCCTTGCTTAAAACGCACGTTTGACCATGCTGATTTAAGGCTATACGCGAGCGGCATAGCCCGTACCGTCTTGCGTAATTGTTCTCGCCAATGACCGCCCGCACGATCATATGAGGATGCCACCATGTGACGGTCCACTCCTGTGAGAACATCCACCGCGGGCACAAATCTATTCCCGTCAAAACAATCAACTACCTCAACGTCAGACAACTCCTGAAATTCACGCAACAGATTGAGCGTGTAATTGCCAATACCGGTCAATGGGGGACGTAACGACTCAGTTCCCATCAACACCTTCACTGCTCGGCTACCACGCGCACGCGCCAGTCTGCCAACAATGAAGCCAGCGTTTCTTTCAACGAGATTTTCGGCTGCCAGTTCAGGACATCACGGATACGGTCACAGTTACCGACAGCAAACGGAATGTCTGAAGGCCGCAAGCGTTGCGGGTCGAGTTCAACGGTAATACTGGCACTACTCTGGCTAATCAGCTCGTCAAGAATGCTGCGAATCTTGCGTGCATTGCCGGACGCGATATTAAAAAGCCGTGGATGGTCTTGAGCCTCGCTCAACGCCAACAATTGCAAGTAGGCCGCACACACATCGCGTACGTCGAGGAAATCCCGACACGCCTCAAGATTGCCCACTTGCATGATCGGCGCCTGCTTTCCACTCTCGATCAACGCGATTTGCCTAGCAAAAGACGCCGTCACAAAATCGGGAGATTGACCGAGCCCGATGTGGTTGAACGGGCGTGCGATTACGCCACGGATGCCTTGCTTGAAATACTGCTCAAACGCCAATTCCGCAGCTAATTTACTCGCCGCGTAGGGATTCATTGGCAAGCAAGGACTGTCTTCATCCAGCGCAACCCCCGCCTTGAAGGCTTCACCGTAGACTTCCGAAGAACTGGCAAATACAACGAAAGCATCAGGTGCTTGCTGTTTGATTGCTTCCAGCAGATTCAAACTGCCCAGGACGTTGGTATTCCACGTCAGCAAAGGGTCGCGAAAGCTGGTCGGCACATGTGAAATAGCTGCCAGATGAACGATGTGACTTGGCTTGATGCGCCCGAGGGTCTCGGCACACGCGCCAGCATCCCGAATATCCAACAGTACCTGTTCCACGCCTGCGCGCGGCGACGGGTTGGGCGACGTGCAAGCACAGCTCACCCGATAACCAGCCGCAATCAACTGTTCTTGCAGCACCTTACCGACAAAGCCATTGGCTCCGGTCAATAGAACATGTTTCACGGCTATTCACCTTTAGCCTGAACTACATGAGTAGGACGAGCGAGCCGATAAACTGGCCCGCCCGCTCGGGGCGCGAAACCGCGCCCTGTTGGCCTCAGAACGAAAAGCCTTTTTCATTGCGGCGCAAATCCGCCTCAACCATCATCCGGCACAGCTCTTCCAGATTGGTTTTAGGCTCCCAGCCCAGCACTTTCTTGGCCTTTGCAGGATCGCCAATCAACAGCTCCACTTCGGCCGGGCGGTAGAACTTCGGATTGACCTGCACGACGGTCTTGCCGCTGGCCGCATCGATCGCGCGTTCCTGGTCGCCCTGGCCTTTCCAGTCGAGGTTGATATCTACTGCCTTGAAAGCCAGCGATACGAAGTCGCGTACGGTTTCAGTACGGTTGGTAGCCAACACAAAGGTATCCGGCTCATCGGCCTGCAGCATGCGCCACATACCCTCGACATATTCCTTGGCAAAACCCCAATCGCGCTTGGCGTCCATGTTGCCCAGCTCCAGGACATCCAGCTTGCCCTGGGTGATCTTGGCCACGGAGTCGGTAATCTTGCGGGTCACAAACTCACGGCCACGCAGCGGCGACTCGTGGTTGAATAGAATGCCACTCGCACCGAAGATACCGTAGGACTCGCGGTAGTTGATGGTCATCCAGTGCGCATAGAGCTTGGCAACGCCGTAAGGACTGCGCGGATAGAACGAGGTAGTCTCGATCTGGGGGATCGCTTGCACTTTGCCAAACATCTCCGAGGTGGATGCCTGGTAGTAACGGACCTCCGGGTTAACGATGCGGATCGCTTCCAGCAGGTTGACTGCACCAAGGCCCGTGATCTCGGCGGTGGTGACCGGCTGATCGAATGACACACCGACAAAGCTCTGCGCAGCGAGGTTGTAGACCTCAGTTGCCTCAGTGGTTTGCAGCAAGCGGATGCTGGAGGACAGGTCGGTCAGGTCATATTCGACCAAGTGCAGGTTGGGGTGCTGGGTGACACCCAACTCATCCATCCGCCAGAAATTGACCGAGCTGGTACGGCGATAGGTGCCATAGACCACGTAGCCTTTTTCCAGCAACAGCTGGGCAAGGTAGGCACCGTCTTGGCCGGTGATGCCGGTAATAATTGCTTTTTTCACGTGTAACTCCCTGAGCAAGCTGTCTTTAATCTGTAGAATTCTTGCCCGCCAAAATCGACCGGGCTTGTCTTATAACCGGGCTTGTCTTATAAAAGCCAACGCACGTCACAGAAGTATTGACTGCTTCAATTGCTGTGCACTCTGTTCCCAGGTAAGCCAAGGCATATTCACTGACTGTGGATGCTCACCGACGCTGAAAAGGGCCAGCCACTGCGTTACTGACGTCGCCAAATCTTGTGGCGCGAGCCCCTCAAAATAAAACGCATAGTCACCCGCCACTTCCCGAAAGACAGGGATGTCGCGTGCAATTATTGGCAAGTGGTGCTGGGCCGCTTCAATCAACGGCAAACCAAAACCTTCTCCTTCGGATGCGGCGACCAAACATGAGGATGAGGCATAAACTTTCTCCAAGTATTCGTCGCTAATCCCCTCCAGCCAGAATAGCTTCATGTTCAGGGCAGGATGTTGCTCGAGCACTGTGATCAGGGAATCAACCAGCCACCCGCGCTTCCCAACGATCACTAGATTCGCGTCCAACCCCTCAGCCCACAACGCATCAAATGCGGCGATCGCTTGGGCATGCCCTTTACGAGGCTCAATAGTACTGACCATCAAGAAGCTGGGACGTGCCTGCAACTGCTCTAGAACTGCCTGGGCATTCTCCGGAAAACCGACCGAAGGCAAGCTGCCACTTATGTCCGCCCCCAAATGAAAACTCTTGATTTCCGGGCCAGCGTCTTTGCGTGCAGGAGGATTAGACACCACCCAGCTACTAAGCTCTTGTGCAACGGCGTCGGAAATACAAATCAGCCCGGATCCAACTTCAGTTATTCTGCGCAACCAATTGGCAAAGAAATCAGCTGTGGGAGCCGGCCACCAGTCTGGCCGATGCGCCAACAGCAAATCATAAACAATGAAATTTACATCTACACCGCTGCATCGCATCTGAGCGTGAAGAGGATAGAGCTCCTCCGCAAGGTGCATCGTCAAATCCAGGGACAGATAAATATCCCCCTGGGAATAATCAATCGGCACGTCACGAACACCTATATCCTCCAAAAAAATGCCGGCGGCGAATTTATTTGCATAATAGTAACGTCCCGACTTGTAATAAATAGGTTTAACTATTACATGACTAGGTGGAGAATTTAGCAGTTCTTGAAGCAGGCTACGTACTACACGCTGTATCCCGGACTTCGCATCTGTATGCACAATACTTGATACATCAAGCAGCAGCTGTCGCTCGGCCGCACCTAAAAAATTAAAAGCGATACTTTTTGAGATTTGAATAAGCTGTTTGTCAGATGGTTTTCCTTCTGACAATCTTCCAAGACCCTCAAGTAATTCTCGTTGCGAAAACTCAAAAAGAGCAGTAGGACCATTAATACAGATACTCTCAAGAGCAACAATAGCTTTGCGTGCAGAATCATCCCAAGAGAACGTTCCCGCCTGAACTCGAGCATGGCTAATCAATTTTTCTCGCAATTCATCGCACTCTAATACTTCACTTATTTTACTAGAGATCGAATCAACCGAGAGCGGATCAAATAATGCGTCAGACAAACCGATCACTTCAGGGATACTGCTGCTACTTGATCCAATAACAGGAGCACCACAGGCCATCGCCTCAAGTACCGGCAGACCAAAACCTTCATGCATGGAAGGAAAAACAAACAACGAGGTTAATGAGTAAAGCGCTATCAGATCCTCATCTTCAACATACCCTGTCAGTACCAATTCGTGCTCTTCAAAACCAAATTTCTTTTTCAGGTCGAGCAACTGCTCTCTTTGCGGATCGTGCAACCTGCTGGCGATAACCAACTGATAGCGCGACCTCAACTCAGGTTTAAGCTTACTGTAAGCTTCCAGCAGCCGAGAAAAATTTTTTCGCGGATCAAAACCACCTGGCGCGTATAAGATAAAATTCTTTTGCACACCCAGCCGTTGGAGCAGATCAGCAGCAGCTTCTTGGGAATATGAGCGTGGGTAAAATTGCTCACCGATAGCAGCAGAAATATTAGTGACGCATCCTCGCGAAACATCTAAATGCTCAACGGCCTCTTCACTGGAGGATTGTGATATGGCTAAAAGCGCATCTGCTCGCTCCAGCCATGCGATCTTTCTGGCGTAATACTCTTTCAACGCGGGCGTTGGCAGATATATTTCCTTATTGAGCAAAGGAATCAAATCATACAACACGACGGCTGTCTTATACCGTTGAGCACTGGCCCCTACCGACGTGATTGCGCCGACACCTGGATCTTCAAAAAGGCTGCTGATTAACACCACATCAGGATTCAGAGAACCCAGAAACTCCTCCCGGATTATTTCTGAGGCGCTCACCATCCAAGATGAACTCAAATCATGCGGCACATCAAACACGCGAATTCGATCTTTTGGAATAAGCCTGGAAAATTCCGCCTGAATATCCAAAATGCTCTCGGGCATCCTGTTATTAAGTACGACCCACACTTCATGATTTCCAGCATTTCTGGCGATGGCCAATGCTAAAGACAGGGAGTATCGGCCAATACCACGAAACCGGCTTTCAGACTGAGCGCCTTGAAGATCCACGACTATACGCATCAGTTATTACCCTTACGTTCAATAACTTCTTTCAACTCAGAATATACACTGGATACTCTCGGGCTCAGATTAGCAGCGTCCTCCTCAAGTACGTTTGTCGCTGGCAATTGCGACGGTGCGTGTGCAGCGGAAAGCCCACGATGCACCGCAAACTGTTTCAAGTGAGCCCATATACGTGGGTGAGACTTGACCGTCTCGTTCAGACGCGCAGAAAGCGCTGGACGGCGCAACACAAAACGTAACGCCCCCATTAGTACCGAACGCACCACCGTTTTTACCGCACGGACAGGTAACATGATCAACCACTTCCCCCCGCGTACACACAATCGTAGGGGACCGGTTACTTTCCACGAAGTACTTTTCAGTAACGCTACCACACGCTCCTCGTGCGCTGCAGCTTGCAACCACCAGTGATGTGTATGAGCCAGAGCAGCGTTCAGGCGCTGAGTGACGTCCTCGAGTTGCGCCTCCAACTCATGGGCGCGCGCAACATTCAAATCCAGTTCAGTACCTAAGTTCCGCGTCTGATCTTCGGCAGCTACCAGTTGCTCGGTCAACGCCGCAATTTGCGAACCCAGATGCTTGGGATGACCTTCAAGGTACTCCACTTGCGCATGGGCGCCGATAGCGTCTGCCTGCAGTAAGCTACGGTCAGTTTCCAGCTGGCGAGCGCGCTGCTCAAGCCCTTGGACTTCACTTTCCAGCGCGATTCGACGTCGCTGCTCAATTTCAAATTGAAGATTGGTTTGCTGGTGCCCCTTATAAAGTTCCAACAACTCATTGGTCGCTTGCCTGGCCTGATCGCGCAATACGTCATTCAGTGACTCTGCCGCTACACGCTTGAGCTCTGCCTGGGTTGCGCGATTGATGCTTTCACGTAATGCAACCTCAATCTCATGGCTACGGCGTTCAGCTGACTGAATTCGAAACCCGGCTTCCTGGATCTGAAGACGCAGTTGCTCGGCCACGGCCTCACTGTAAATTGCACGCCGCTCAAAACCGTTCATACCGCCCTGGGCATCAAGCGCAATGCCGGCTACTTGCTCCAAGCGGTTTCGCACGCTATCAAGTTGCGCTTCCATTTCGTAACTATTCCCTGAAAATTTTCCATCCAAATTCCGTATATACCCGCTGTGCTGCTCTATCGCCTCTTCAATGGCCTGCATCCAGAGATCTTCTGTTCGCTCCGCACCACCATCAACCGGGTCTTCCCCCAGTTCATTAAGGTGATCAAGCATCAGACGGAAACTCCATTGCTGAACCGGCAAGGCCCATAACCCGGATGCCCAGCTACGGAAAGGCTGAGGCAGATTAAAAGGCGCAATGGTAATTTGCCGGATAGGAGATGGATCGGTGACATGCCCCGTCGCTAACTCATGGGCGAACACCATAAAGGCGAGGTAGATGTTATTAGGCCATACACAGTCCTTGAAGTCCTGTGAAATGGCGCCGTAATCGATAATCCGCGCGCCCGAGTCCGGCGTAACTATGACGTTCCACGACCTGAAGTCACTGTGGTACAAGCCAAACGACTCCAGCTTGGCCAACTGCTCCAACACGTCTCGAAGAATCGCTTTTCGATCAAGCAAGGGTTCTTTCAGCACGTCCAACAACAAATCGCCGTGAAACCTATGCATCACGACCCAAGCGTCACTTTCGCTTTCTGAAATAGCAACAGGTTCGGCAAGCGGGTAGTCAGGCGGGGCGCTGGTCAAAAATACCTTTTCACGATGGAACTCCATGCGGTTGTGGTCCGCACGAGATCCGACAAATCGGTAATGTTTAATGACTTCTTGCGGGCCGAAGAAATAACGTCGTGTTCCCTCGTGTGTATTCTTTGCCAGTGCATGGGAGTCGTTACTCCATGCATCGAAGGTGCCGGCCTTATCTGCGACGATCCAGTATCCGTTACTCGCAAAATACAGGGGCCGTTGCACATGAGTAAGGTGCGTCGGACAACGAGCCATCTCACGAACAAAGCTAACGGACTCCAGCAGGTCCATGGGGTCTTCCGGCTGCGACGCAGCCCAATAGAGATCCCCTTCCTGCAGGGCGATTTCCAGAATCATAGCACCGCACATACTAGCGGAGCGCTGAAAAAGCCGCTTGACTTCATCAATGCCACGCTCGTGAATAACATGATGAAAAACACTCAGCCCTAACACCAGGTCGTATTGTCCAGGCTCCAGCCGACCAATAAAGTCTTCAACACGACCAACTTCAAACACGGCATCCAATTCTGGATTTTCTTCTGAAAGTGCCGTACACAGAGCAACGTTCTTATCAAGAAAGTCGACACCACGAACCTTCGCACCACGACTGGCAAGGTTCAGGCTGAAATACCCTTGGGCGCACCCCAAATCCAGCACGTTAAGCCGGCGAGCGAGAAGCGCCTGCAATGCGTCATGGATGCCCACGATAACGGCAAGGCGATCAGCACAGGGACGCGAAGCATGATCTGAAAAATCAGAATGGCCAAAGATGGGTTGGTATACCTCTGGCAAGTCCGCGACCAATTGCTCAATCATGCGCCACAACCTCGCCCCCCGAAGGGTCCTGATACTCAATATTGAAAGTGGCCTGCATATCCGAGAGTCCCCAGAACTGGACGACTCTGCTTATTTTAAGCATGACCGAATCATAACGGCGGTCCAATGGCAGCAAATCCCCCATCAACGGGTTACCCGACGAAATACCAAATGAGACCAAATGATCTCCGGCGTTCAAATTCAACGGGAGTGAAAACCTGAACATTCTGATATCGCCGGCTCTTACCGAGATAGTTGATTGACCGCGACTTGAAACGAAGGAGTTCGTGCCATATAGGAAAACGCCATCCAGCGTTTTTATCAAAAAGCCTGGCACGACACTTTCAAAGTCGGCATCGAACCTGACCTTGAAGTAAAAGTCACCATTGGAGTTGCTCTCGATTCGTGATGGGAAGCGCTCACCATCGACAATGATCAGATAATCCAGAATCGCAGCGCCACCGTGGCCCCAACGATATTCAGCGGGGTTGTAACCTGCGCGAGTGGCAAAAACATCGTTGGTGTTCAAAAAGTCTTCTGAAACAAGGCCCGGACTTGCGACTTCCGTTTCATGACCTACACCTTTCTTCTTGCCAAAAAGCTCATCGAGATAGCGATTGGTAACCTCCCGGGAAGAGCCATCGAACCCAACACGACCGTTCTTGAGCAGAATGGCCCTTTCGCAATGCCGAACAATATCATCAGCACTATGGGACACCAGAATCAGGCTCATTCCCTCTTCCCGATATTGCTTGATTCGCTTGAAGCACTTGGCTTGAAAATAGCTATCGCCGACCGAAAGGGCCTCATCGACGATTAACAAATCAGGTCGAAACGCGGTGGACACCGCAAAAGCGACCCGCATTTGCATACCGCTGGAGTAGGTTCGCACAGGCTCATCAAAGTACTCGCCGATCTCGGCGAAGGCCTCGATTTCCGGCATCGCCTCAGCGATCTGGGCAACGCTGAAGCCCATCAAGCCGGCAGAGTGAAAGACATTCTGGCGCCCACTCAACTCAGGAGTGAAACCCATCCCCAACTCCAGGATGGCGGCAATGCGACCATTCACCTGCACGCTGCCTTCGCTGGGCTGCAGAGTTCCCGTAATCATTTTAAGCAACGTCGACTTGCCGGCACCATTTTGGCCCACAATCCCAATCGACTCGCCGGGACGGATCGAAAAACTTACATCTTTCATTACCCAATGTTCTTCACTGGGTTTTATCGGCAAGCCAAACCAGCGACCGATACGTTGAAACTCCGAGGCGTAGACTCTGTAGGCTTTGCCCAAATGACTGACACTTAGCAGGTTCATAGCACATCCACCATTTCTGGCGCTGCACGCCTGAACATAATCAAGCCTAACAACATGAGTACAATCGCAATAACCGCCGGCACCAACAGCCCATCGAGATTCGGCGTTCGCGCATGAACCAACGCATCATGATAAGCAGTCACAATCGGGTACATCGGATTGAAACCCATCAGCCCCTTGAAGTCCTCGGGGATGATATTGTCGGGATACACAATCGGCGTAAACCAGAACCAGGCTTGCAGTACTATCGGTACGACCTGGCCGGTATCGCGAACAAATACATTCAACACTCCCAACACCAGGCCAATGCCCACTGCCAGCGCCGTAATAACAACAGTCAGCGGCACAATCCAGAGAATCTGCAAGCTGACAGGCTGACCAAGCAGCGCAAAAACCACCAGCAACGCAACAAATAGCAACCCGTAATTAAGCAAACACGACCCCACCGCAATTACCGGCAAGGTAATTCGCGGAAAGCGCATTTTTTTCATCAAGTTACCCTGATCGATAAACAGCGTCAGGCACCGTCCGGTGATTTCAGCGAACAAGCTCCACGCCAGAATGCCCGCCATCAGGTAGAGGGCATACGCATACTTATTATCAATGCCCGGCAACTTCGCAGCCAACACGTTGGACAGCACCAAGGCATAAATCGCGACTTGCGCCAGCGGGTTAATAATCATCCAAAGCCCCCCCAGCCGACTACGCGCAAAGCGAGCAACGAATTCATTACGAATGGACGACCAGACGAAGCCTCGGTAATCCCAAAGACTTCTAAACAACCCCAACATCGCTGACTCCTGAAAAAAGTCAGGCAAATGCCAGACTTTTTGTGATACTTACTTTCAAACTCTCGGTCGCTCACGCGTAGACCAAGAAAGCAAAAAGCGGGCCATTTACCCCTTTCGAGAAAGGTCCATTACTCAGCTTCTGCCGTAGATATCTTCGAACCTTACAATGTCGTCTTCTCCGAGATAGTCACCACTTTGCACCTCAATCAGCACCAAATCGATCAAACCTGGGTTTTCAAGGCGATGGGTATGACCTGCAGGAATGAAAGTTGATTCATTGGTATTCAACAGAAACGCACGATCATTGTTGACTACACGTGCCATGCCGCTGACCACGATCCAGTGCTCGCTGCGGTGGTAATGCATTTGCAACGACAATGAGCCACCAGGCTTGACTTCAATACGCTTGATCTTGAAGCGCTGTTCTTCTTCCAGCGTTGTGTAAGTGCCCCAAGGACGACGGACCGTCGTATGATCCAGGTGCGCACAGTGACCGCTTTTCTTCAAGCGGGCAGTAATTGCCTTGATTTCCTGAGCATGATCCTTATGGGCAACTAATAGAGCGTCAGGCGTATCGACAACAATCAGGTTGTCAACACCAACCAGCGCAGCGAGCCGGCGACGGCTTTGTACATAATTATTGTTCGACTCATGCAGCACTACCTCACCATCGATCCGATTGCCGAATTCATCTGCCGAGGAAAGCTCGCTCATGGAGTTCCAGGAGCCAATATCACTCCAACCAATATCACAAGGCACCGTAACAACTTTCTGGGATCGCTCCATCAATGCATAGTCGATAGAAACGTCCGGAACCCTAGCAAAGCTGTCTGAATCAAGGTGCAAACTGTTATGGCTGGCCCCTTTCATTTCACCAGACTCAGTCAGGCATGACTCTACGGCATCGAGAACATCCGATGCGCACAACTTCATTTCATCAATTAATGTACCGGCTCTAAAGCAGAACATTCCCGAATTCCAGAAATACTCTCTCGTCTCCAGGTAGCTTTTCGCGATTTCCAGGTCAGGCTTTTCAACAAATCGCTTAACCTTGAAACCGCCCTCCAAGGGTTTATCGATATCCTTTTGGATATAGCCATACCCCGTTTCAGGGTACTCCGGCTGTACTCCGAAAGTTACTAGCCAACCTTGTGCTGCCAATTCCCGAGCAGAGTCGACAGCGGCTGTAAATGCCGCTTGCTTTTCGATCAGATGGTCAGCGGGAAGCACCAGCATGATGGTATCTGGCCCATGAACCCGGGTAATTTCCTGAGCAGCCAAGGCCACAGCCGCAGCTGTATTGCGACCGAAGGGTTCTAGGACAAAACTCAGGTTAGTGAACTCAGGAGCAGCAGCGCCATATTCATCAAGGGTCTTGAAATAGAGATCACGATTAGTGATCGTCATAACCTGCTCGACCCCATTCAGCGCAAGGGCTCGCGAAAAGGTCTTGCTAATAAGATTGCTGCCGTCGGGCAATTGGATAAACGGCTTGGGATGTGCAGAACGCGATACAGGCCAGAGACGACTCCCCGAGCCACCACAGATAATGACGGGAACTAACTTCACACAGTACTCCTTTACGTAGCGTTCGCCCCCTGCGCGACCCAAAGGTTCGGCCACCTGAAGCCAACAACCAAAATATAAAAAAACCGACCATTTCTTCGTGAAAAGAGCCTACTTTTAGGTACAGAAAGTTGGAAAATAAATCTTGGTTTTATAAAAAATCGAGTAATCATTCTTTCATGCCGACGCGCTTTTTGTCTAGAAGACTCCCCCCAGCCTTGCCCTTCGTCTATCACGGACAAACCCTTGTAATCCAAATGCTTGAGAGATTTCGAAGCACTCAGATGCCGACAACGCCAAAGCACCTGTATGTAAAAAAAAACGGCTTGCCCAGCGTAGCCTTGAGAGATTTTCAGACAACTAGTTCCCACTTTGCGACAGAAGGTAAACCTCATGCCCCACGCAAAGACGTTACTGCCTGCAAAGCTCCTTCCTCAGACCCCAAATGAACTCGCCATTTTAGACAAATACCGGCGAATTTCAGCCTTCGAGGCTAGCAGTACCCTGCCGAGCCCAGCAGCTACTCCCTCAGAGCAACTCCAACGCTAAGCCAACGGATTTACAGCCCCCGCTCTTCAGGCCAGACATTGAAGACATACAGCCATCCAAAACACCTAAAGCTCGCCCTGAACTACAGATCCGATACAAAATTGCGTCTTTATAGTACCTCTCCACTTCGCAACAAGGATTCCCCATGACCGCTCTGCCATGGATGTACCTGGCACTTCTTTCCATTGGCTACGCACTGGCCCTGAGCTACGGGCAACTGGGCCTGCTGGCCGCCCTGTCGATCTTGCTGCTGTTGGCTGCCGGCTTTGCCGTGCGCCAGCAACGCAGCCGCGTCGGCCAGTACCTGGGCCACGGCCTGTTCGTGGTGCTCGCCCTGGCCCTGGCCATGCACTGGCTGCCCGGGTTCTACAATGGCCGGGCCATCGACCCGCAACGCTTCACCGACGATGCCGTGCCCTTCTCCCTGTACCTGAACCAGGACAAGCCGCTGATCGGCTTCTGGCTGCTGCTGGTATGCCCGTGGATAGTCGGGCGGCGCTCACTGCGCCTGTCGCTGTATGCCACCGCCGCAGCCCTGGCTCTGTGTGCGGTAGCCGCACTGGGCGGCGCGCTGCTAATGGGCATGATCACTTGGGCGCCGAAATGGCCGGAGCAGGCGTGGCTCTGGGTGCTGAACAACCTGCTGCTGGTGACCCTGGTGGAAGAGGCGCTGTTCCGCGGCTATATCCAGGGTGGCCTGAGCCGGCGCTTCAAGGCCCTGCCCTACGGCGAGAACCTGGCGCTGCTGTGCGCGGCGCTGCTGTTCGGCCTGGTGCACCTGGGCGCGGGGTGGCAATGGACCCTACTGGCAGGCATCGCCGGCGTCGGCTACGGTCTGGCCTATCGTTTTGGCGGCCTGGGGGCGGCGATAGCCACTCACTTCGGTCTCAACCTGTTGCATTTCGGCCTGTTCACCTACCCGATGCTGGCTGGATAAACGGCTGGTTATTTAGCCAAATCAGTACTTCAGAAGTATTGACTGCCACGGAAGAAGGTCAATGATTAGCCCCTCGCCAACGCCGGCTGAAACCTGCCGGCGCTTTTTGCAAGCGACACATTCTGCCAATGAGACCCAGAGCCGATTATTGAAAAATAATTTCAATAATCGGTTGAAGCGGCCGACAACCTATCAAAGCCTTGCGGATTGAAAAACCATGCGTAATAACCAGCCTGTCACTCAGCGCGAACGTACCTTCCCGGCTCAACAACGGTTGATTTCCACCACCGACGCCAAAGGCGTGATCACCTACTGCAACGACGCTTTTGTCGAGATCAGTGGGTTCTCCCGTGAAGAACTGGTTCGCGCGCCGCACAACCTGGTCCGTCACCCTGATGTACCCGCGGCCGTGTTCGCGCACATGTGGGGCACCTTGAAACAAGGCTTGCCATGGATGGGCATCGTCAAGAACCGCTGCAAGACCGGCGACCACTACTGGGTCAACGCCTATGTGACCCCAGTGTTCGAAGGCAGCCAGGTGGTAGGTTACGAGTCGGTCCGGGTCAAGCCCACCGCCGAACAGGTGCGCCGCGCCGAAGCCCTCTACCAGCGCATCAACACTGGCAAGTCGGCCATTCCCAAGCGTGACAAGTGGCTGCCTGTGCTCCAGGACTGGCTGCCGTTCATCCTGGTCAGCCAGCTGAGCTTCATGATCGGTGCCTGGCTCAACTCCCACTGGGGCTTCGCCCTGGCCGCCGCGCTCTCGGTGCCCCTGGGCCTGCTGGGCCTGAGCTGGCAGCAGCGCGGCCTCAAGCGCCTGTTGCGCCTGGCCGAGCAGACCACCTCCGACCCGCTGATCGCTCAGATGTACACCGACAGCCGCGGCGCCCAGGCCCGCCTGGAGATGTCGATCCTGAGCCAGGAAGCGCGCCTGAAGACCTGCCTGACCCGCCTGCAGGACACGGCCGAGCACCTCAACGAGCAGGCCCGCCAGTCCGACACCCTGGCCCACAACAGCTCCAGCGGCCTGGAGCGCCAACGGGTCGAAACCGAGCAGGTGGCCACCGCGGTCAACCAGATGGCCGCCACCACCCAGGAAGTGGCCAGCCACGTGCAACGCACCGCCGACGCAACCCAGGAAGCCAATCGCCTGACCGGCCGTGGCCGCGATATCGCCGGGGAAACCCGCGAAGCCATCCAGCGCCTGTCGGTGGTGGTGGGCGAAACCGGGCTGACAGTAACCCAACTGGCCAAGGACAGTGACGAAATCGGCGGCGTTGTCGACGTGATCAAGGGCATTGCCGACCAGACCAACCTGCTGGCCCTGAACGCAGCCATCGAAGCCGCCCGCGCCGGTGAAATGGGCCGCGGCTTTGCCGTGGTGGCCGACGAGGTGCGTCAGTTGGCACAGCGCACCAGTGAGTCCACCGGGCAGATCCATACCCTGATCGCCAAGCTGCAGCAGACAGCCGCCACCGCCGTGCAGACCATGGACGCCGGTCATCGTCAGGCCGAAGAAGGCGTGGCCCGGGTGCTGGAAGCCGACCAGGCACTGGTGGGCATCAGCGAAGCGGTGGCCAACATCACCGACATGACCACCCAGATCGCTGCCGCCACCGAAGAGCAAAGCTCGGTGGCCGAAGAGATCAGCCGCAACATCAGCACCATCGCGCAACTGGCGGACCAGACTTCGGAGCAGGCCCAGCATTCGGCCGAGCTCAGCGAAGCGCTGACCCGCACCGCACACACCCAGTACTCGCTGGTGGAGCGCTTCAACCGCTAAGCCCCCTAGGGCCGGCAACAAAAAACCGGAAGCCAAGGCTTCCGGTTTTTTTATGCCCGCAAATCCACCCGACAACCGTAGGAGCGAGCTTGCTCGCGATAAATCTTCACCGCGCTCCAAATTCGAAGGCCGGGTGAACGCTTCGCGAGCAAGCTCGCTCCTGCAGGATCAGCTCAGCGCTTTCAGAAAGGCAGCAACCTTGAGCGCCGCAGATTCCAGATGCTGCTCATGGCTGAAACCCGAGGCCTTCAGGGGCTTGAGATCGTGATCAGCGGCCGCCAGCCAGTACAACTCGATACTGGCTGCCAATGTATAGGCCTCGACCGCCTGGCGGTTGCCCAGGGCGTCACGCTCGCCCTGCACGATCAGGCTCGGCACTGACAGATCGGCCAGATGCGCCACCCGCGGTTTTTCCGGTTTGCCGGCGGCATAGAACGGATAACCCAGGCACACCAATGCATCGGCCTGCAGTTCATCGGCCAGCAAACTGGCCATGCGCCCGCCCATGGACTTGCCGCCCACCGCCAACACCACAGTGACATAAGGTCGCACCAGGGCATGCACCTCGCGCCAGCATTCCAGCAGCCTGGGCGCCGGGTTGGGCGGGCGTTTGCCGCCGTCCAGGCGCCGCTGGGCCATGTAGGGAAACTCGAAGCGCAAGACGTTCACCCCATGTCCCGCAAGGCGTACAGCAATGTCATTCATGAACCCACTGTCCATGGGCGCGCCGGCGCCATGGGCGAGGATCAGCGTCGGCGCCGACTGCGCCTCGACGCCCTGCGCGACATCCCACAACCAGCCCCGTTCCCGCACACACTGCGCCCATTGACCCCCGTCAATACTGGCCTTGTGCTCATTGCTCATGCTTGCCTCGCTTTTAGTCTGCCTATAACTCCAGACGAAGTGAGCGCGCCTTGCCGTGCGCAGTCGCTTTCACTTCAACTGAACCGTGGATGGGGAACCATGAACACTTCTATCAGTACCGCCTACAACTACAAGGTGGTCCGCCAATTCGCCATTATGACGGTGGTGTGGGGCATCGTCGGCATGGGGCTCGGGGTTTTT
>Ga0157371_10000711_pt1 | contig 38929 bp, 23 predicted proteins | sample C45metaG_FD_113462 | JGI IMG/M metagenome (GOLD analysis project Ga0157371, IMG submission 113462) | Corn rhizosphere microbial communities from Kellogg Biological Station, Michigan, USA - C4-5 metaG | ecosystem: Host-associated > Plants > Roots > Rhizosphere > Soil | place: USA: Michigan... | reverse complement strand
TGACATTATTAGGCCTCACTTCTATAATATAGGGTATAGTGGATTTGGTACCACATGAATTTACTGCGGTCATAATGGCATTGAACCTTTGTGTAACCGTAGCTGCTCTGTAAACATGTGTTACACTTGACCTGTCGTTTGTTACAAGGATTGGAGATCCATCACCAAAGTCAAATGAATACCGGGTACCTGATTGAAGTGGTGAATTATTGGTAAACGTGATGAGTGCCGGTGAACATACCGAAGTTTCGCTGGGTGAGAATACAGGTCTTGGCTCCGATTTTATCAAAACACTTCCCTTTACCGAGTCAGCACCACAAGGGGTAATAGCATACAATGTTACTACGTAGGTTGTATCTTTTCCGGAAGGACTAGGACTAAAGGTAATGGCAGCAGGCGTAACAAAATTAGAAGTTTGGCCATTGCCAAAATCCCATTTAAAAGATGTATCTCCATTCTGTATAGAGGTGTTCACAAAGCTAACGGCGGTTGGGCCGCAATTTACCGTCGTCACCGGAGTGAAGGAAGGGACATTTTTTTGTATTGTAGTAAATTCCTGGCTAAACTCATTACTCTCACACCCCAAACTACTTGTAACCAAGAGCTTTACGATAACGCGTTCATTTGGGTTTTGAATGGTATATCCGGGAAATACTGGCCCTGTAGATTGAGTAATGTTTCCATTTACATTAATTATCCAGGTATAAGTATCATTTCTGTCTGGATAAAGTACTGCGGTAATGGGCAAAGCAAACGGTGCACAGGAACTTAACGTATTGCCATACGTATATTCTGCTTTTGCATTTGGATTGATGGTTACCTTAACAGCAGTACTAAGGCTCTGTATTATACCGCTACATGCTGCAGTACTTATGCCGCGTCTGTAATAAGTAGTTTCGATAAGAGTTCCCGGCTGGTAATTCTGAGCATTTGCATTTGAAATATCTGTCCAGGTATTTCCATCCGGGCTTGATTGCCACTGATAAAAATAGATGCCATCTCCTCCGGTTGGCACCGAACCTATCAATTGTGCCGGCATGGATTCCCTGCAAATTGCCTGCTCTCCGGTTACAATATTTCCTGTTACAGGCGGCCTAACAGTAACCGATACCTGTACCGGTTCTCCAGGGCATCCATTCAGTAATTGAGGGGTAATAGTATAAGTTACAATTGTATTGGTTGCTGCTGTACTGGTAAGAATTTCGTTAATTGATGTTATTGCCACTGGAGTAGTTTGATCTGGATTGCCACTTATACCTGCTGCCGGCGTTCTGGTCCAGGTATAATAAGTTACTGTGGGTGCAGCAAGATTAGAGGTTAAATTGATCCCCACCTGATCTCCGCTGCAAATAATAGGCTTGGCTGCTGTGGCTGTCAATCCTGGTTTTGGGATTACGGTTACAGTAAGCGTAAAAGGTGTACCCGGACAACCATTTGCTGCAGGGGTAATGGTATAGACCACAACAGCATTTGCGGTTGAACTTGTATTTGTGATGATGTCATTGATGGGGCCACTTCCTGTAGCAGAGTAACTTCCCGCCGCAGCATTTCCATCGGCATTGGTTGCAGTCCAGGTAAAAGTACTGCCGGGGACTTCTGAAGTTGGGCTAAAATCAACCGAAGTTCCTGTACAAATGGCTTTTGTATTATTTGTATTTGATAATTTGTTCTCAGGGAAAATAGTAATGTCAATTTCTTTAAATACAACTGCACAGTCACCAGTAAGACCGGTATTTACTCTTAAATAGATTTTAGCCAGGTGTGCTGCCCGTTCTGCAGCTGTGGGTGTGTAAGTAGTGTTTAAGCTGTTTGGAGCTGAAAACCCTTCACTGTTTACACCGTTATCCCAGACAACGGAGGTATAGTTGCCTGAAACTGCCCCATTCAAACTTACTGATGCATTATTGCAGATGGAATTGGAATTCGTAACAATAGTTGGAACTGGTGCTCGAGAAAGGATTACTTTTTGTGTTCCTGTAACCCCGTTAGTATTACAACTATTTTTGTGAACAAATGTAACTGTATATTCCTTATCGTATTCTGTGAAATTGATGACCGGATATTTTGAAGCTGCATTAGAAGGGGCTACAAAGTTATACCCTCCTCCTGTAACAGTCCAGGAATAAGTACCATCCACTTCATCTACCGTTCCATTAGCCGTTGTTTTTGTACTAATGGCATCTGGACCAAAGGTCTGTGGTCCGGTACTGCATAATGTAATATCAGGAGACATTGTAATAGTTGGCTCGGCATTTACTACTACACGCTGATCAGCAGTTGCCACTGAACAGGTTCCTGATGCTATTTCCAAATGAATATTGTAAATGCCAGCCCTTGTAAATTTAAATTGAGGGTTTGGACTGTGCGAATTCGTCCCTGACAAATAATTAAAACCAACAGCAGGTGTTACCACCCAGGTATATATCGGAACAGCAGCTGAACAGGTATTATCTAATATAGTAGAACTGCTGTTTGGCGTGAGCGTACCTGCAGTTAAACAAATCGTATTGCTTGGCAAGGTAAAGCCTGGCTTAGGCGGATCTTGAACACAGAAAGTAAACTCTACCGGATCTGCCTGACAAGTCCCCCCAACATTAATGGATGTTAGCCTAATTGTGTGCTGACCTTTTGTTGTAAAGTTGTGAACTAAGTTAAACGACAATGGTTTGTTAAATTCGACATCCACACCATCAACAGCCCAGGTATAAAGAAGTGAATTTTGTGCACAACGTGGATCATTGGTATTAGCCCGCTCACCTGGAATTGAGATATTATTAAAGGTTACGTTTCCTAAACAGGCGACAGCTGGCCCGTCGATCATATTTTTAGGTCTGGAGACCACTCGTGCTGCGGTAGATAAAGGTGAACCTATCTTGCCACAAAATGGGCTAACTACGCCAACATTGATCCCAAAAGCATTGTAAGTTGTTTGATTTCCGGAAGTATATGTCAGTCCACAAGACGACTTTGTAAAGGTATGGGAAACCTTTCCTGCAAGGTTCAGGATGTCGCAATAGCTATAATCATTGCTATTGCCATCTCCCCAGTCAATATGATAAATATTCCCGGGAAAATTATCCTTTATTCCTCCATCTCTATCTAAATTAACTAAATAATCAAAAGTGCCTACGGGGAAACAGACAGTATTTCCACTTGTTGTACTAAATGCCGTAACAGCCAAATTGTTAATCAGAAAATAAGCCTGCGTACCTACAGAACCATCTGCTGCCGTGGTTTTAACAAACATTGTATAATGCGTTAGCTTTGCAGTGTATGTTTTTAATTCATCTACTGAAGTAAAGCTTATTGTTGAGGGGACTCCGCCATTAAGTTCATCTTTTAATGTTACTATGGTACTTCCAATAGTCGACTTATTTGTAAAACCAAATACCGTTTCACCCTGGTTAATATCTGTTTCACAAGAACCAAAAGTTAAAGGATTTGTACTGAGTGTAGAAACAGATGAAAGCTTTGCAGTAACCACTGTAGCTGCTCCAATTGTAAAAGGTCCGCTATCAGACGTAAACACCGGATTAGTCGATTTTACTCTTAATCTGTATCCAGTTCCGGCAGGTGTTCCCGGAGGGATTATTCCGTTAACGAATGTAGTGTAAAAACCAGTATAAGAACCAATAGGAACAGTTGAAACAAAATTTCCTGCGGCATCCGATAAATAAAGTTCAAACTTGTTAGTCCCTTTATCAATGCATTGCGCACCTATGGTAAAAGTTGCTGCTATACTTGATCCTGATGCATAAGGCCCTGGTGCAACTTGATCTATAGTAATTTGAGAAAATGCTATAGAAATATGATAAAAGCATAAAATGAGCGTCAGTAAAAGTAAACGTTTTATCATATAATAAGGATTATGATAAAAATAGATATTTTTTTACTTATTGTTCATTTTATTCATTAATAATCATTCTAATTATTAATAATATCAAATTTGTCATGCATTTATTTTTGATAAAGTAAATTTCATTAAGCAAATACTTGTTTAATGGTCATTATCAACACTGTGCGTATTAAAAGCCGAATTTCCTGTAAGATTAATTTTAAGGAAAAATAAAAACCCGCATTTAAATACATTTAAATGCGGGCTTGAAAAGATCAGGCAAAATATTACCCCCCAAGTGTAGCCATGTCAATTACGAATCTGTAACGCACATCGCCTTTAAGCATTCTTGCATACGATGCAGTTATATCTTTAATATCAATCATTTCAATATCAGAAACGATATTATGTTCAGCACAAAAATCAAGCATTTCCTGAGTCTCAGGTATACCACCTATACCTGAACCTGCAACGCTTTTACGGCCTCCCAAAAGCGAAAATGGCTGAATTGAGTAGGGTTGAGATGGAACCCCAACACACATATGCACACCATTTGTTCTTAACAGTGACAGGTACATATCCATATCGTGTTCTGCAGAAACAGTATCCAAAATAAAATCGAACGAACCTCTAACAGCGTCCAACTGTGCAGGATCAGACGTAACAACAAAATTATGTGCTCCTAATGCTCTGGCAGCTTCTTCTTTTGAAGCTGATGTACTTAAAACTGTTACTTCAGCGCCAAATGCCACACCAAATTTCACACCCATATGTCCTAAGCCACCCAGTCCTAAAACTGCAAGCTTATGGCCTTTTCCAACTTTCCAGTGACGCAGTGGCGAATAAGTAGTGATACCTGCACAAAGCAATGGTGCTGTTGCTGCCAGCGGTAATTTATCGGAAATGTGGAGTACAAATTCCTCACGAACTACAATAGTATTGGAGTAACCACCATATGTAGGTATGCCATCTCTGCCTTTATTATTATAAGTTTGCGTGCTCCCTTCAAGGCAATACTGTTCTAGCCCTTCCTTGCAATTTTCGCAAGTCTGACAAGAGTCTACCATACATCCTACACCAGCAAGATCATCCTTTTTAAATTTCTTTACATGGTCGCCCACTTTAATTACTCTTCCAACAATTTCATGTCCAGGCACCATTGGAAACACTCCCGGAAACCAATCATTTTTTATTTGATGAAGATCAGAGTGACAAACGCCACAATATAATATTTCCAGTTGAACGTCATGAGCTCCAACGTCGCGACGTTCGAAATTCCAGGCGGCCAAATCTGTTTCAGCATCCTGTGCTGCATATCCTTTTGCTTGTATCATAATAAGTTTTATGTTTTGGAATTAAAAATCTATATCAGACAGTGTAAAATTGGCTTCTGATACACTACCTAAAATTAACTTAATTTTATGGAAAATATGATTAGTGAATCATTTTAAATAACAATTCTTTTAGTAACTCGCCATCAGTGGTATTACCTGTACTGTCTACTCCTTTGCTCTTTAAATCATATTCTCTTAATAAGCTAATGATATCAAAAGTTTTGTTAAGGCTATAACTGCGGGCAGCAGCTTCATAGTCTTTAATAAAATATGGGTTTACCCCTAGTTCTTTAGCGGCATCACCTTTATTCTGTAGGTAATGATACTTTAAGATCTTAGAGAAATAGGAATTCAAATTGGCCATAACCATAACCATTGGGTTGGCTTTGGGGTTATCAGCAAAATAGTTGATGATCTGATTGCATTTTAAAACATTCTTTACCGCCAGGGCTTTTTGCAATTCAAAAACATTATACTCTTTACTTATCCCTATATTTCTTTGAACAAGATCAGTATCAATCGTTGTTTCTTTAGTAATATTTAAAAGCAGTTTTTCTATTTCATTAGCAATCTTGGAAAGATCAGTACCCAGATATTCTGCCATTAATGCTGATGCCTGAGGAGCAATTTTATAACCTTTTTCTTTTACAAAATCATCTATCCAGCCGGCCAATTTATAATCTCTTACCAGTTCAGACTGAAATATAGCACCAGTCTTATCAATTGCTTTATAAATTTTCTTACGCTTGTCGAAATTAGCATACTTATAACCTAATACCAGGATTGTGGTTGGCATCGGTTTTTCAAAGTAATTGAGTACAAACTCAGCTTCTTTACTACTTCCCTCAGTCTCCTTAGCCCATTTCAAGTCCTGAGCTTCTTTTACAATGATCAACTGATAGTCAGACATCATAGGGTAACGCTTGGAGGCATTCATAATGGTAGCCATATCTGTATCTTTTCCATACAGGACTGTTTGATTAAACCCTCTTTCCATATCATTCAACACATTACTTTCCATGTAGTGGATGATCTGATCGATGTAATAAGGTTCTTCGCCATGTAATAAATACACGGGTTTAAATTTTCTGGCTTTAATGTCTTTGATTATATCTGCGGCACTCATATGATAGGTCAAACTTAGATAAAATTTTTTGCCTATTTTTACACAAATGTCATTTACACCAACAGCACTTAACCTGCCTCAATATCCTTTCAAAATTACCTTAAAGGAATCGCGTTATTTTATATTTGACGAGGTAAGAAAAAAGCACCTGGTACTAACACCCGAAGAATGGGTTAGGCAACACTTTATACAGTTCCTGATACTGGAAAAGAAATTTCCAAAGTCATTAATTCAAATTGAGGGAGGGCTAAGTTTAAATAAGCTTCAGAAGAGAACAGACATTGTTATTTTCAATACCCATGGAGAGAGAATAATGGTTATTGAATGTAAGGCTCCCTCTGTTAAAATAAGTCAGGCTACTTTTGATCAGGCCGCCAGATACAATTCAGTGCATAAAACCAGGTGGCTGGTAGTAACAAACGGATTAATGCATTGTTATGCAACTATCGACCATAAAGAAGAGCGGTTTGTTTTTATAAAAGATCTTCCTGAATATCAATCCTTATAGAAAATTGGGCATTCTCCGGTTATCTACCAGAGAATGCTCAATTAAATTTATCCTTTTAAAGCGGCAAGACTTTCTTCGATAGTATTGATCTTCGATTCAGCATCTGCTTTTTTATTACGTTCATTTTGAATGATCTCGGGTTTTGCATTTTGCACAAACCTTTCATTGCTTAACTTAGCATCTACAGATTTTAAAAAGCCCTGTAAGTAAACCAGCTCTCCATTTAAACGTTCTATTTCAGCATCAATATCTATGGCTTCATTCAAATGAATAAAGAACTCATCGTTGCCAACCATAAAGTTTACCGCGCCAGGGATCTTATCATTTACAAACTCAACCTGGTTAATATTGGCAAGTTTAAATACAATGTTTAGCCACTTCTCGAAATCTAATGACGAGTTTACTTTGATAGCCAGAGGAAGCGCTTCTTTAGGTGAAATTTGTTTTGTATTTCTAACATTTCTAATCTCAGCTACGAGGCCTTTAATAACCTCCACCTCTTTAAGCAATTGAGCATCTGCGCTACCAACAACAGGATAACTAGCTACAATACAGCAGTCAAGTTCACCTTTTTCTCCAAAGAGTTCATCATGCCATAATTCTTCTGTTAAGAAAGGCATAAATGGATGCAGTAAGGTTAAGATTTTCTCAAAGAAGCCGATTGTTACCTTTAAGGTTTCTGCATCTATTGGATGCTGATAAGCTGGCTTAACCATTTCAAGGTACCAGGCACAGAAATCATCCCATACCAGTTTATAACAAGCCATTAAAGCTTCTGATAAACGGTATTGCTTAAAGTTATCCTCAATCTCGGCAAGAGCCTCATTGAAGCGATTTTCGAACCATAATATAGCTTGCTGATTAGGGTTCTCAAGGTTTTCATTTACTTCCCAGCCTTTAACTAACCTGAAAGCATTCCAGATTTTATTGGCAAAATTACGACCTTGTTCACAGTAGCTTTCATCGAACATTAAGTCGTTTCCTGCCGGAGAGCACAATAGCATCCCTACCCTTACTCCATCGGCACCATATTTTTCAATTAGCCCAATAGGATCAGGAGAGTTACCTAATGACTTAGACATTTTACGGCCTAATTTATCTCTTACAATACCTGTTAAGTAAACATTTGTAAAAGGTTTCTGACCTCTAAATTCATGTCCAGCCATGATCATACGTGCCACCCAGAAAAATAGGATCTCAGGGGCAGTAACCAGATCATTTGTAGGATAGTAATAATTAATATCTTTATTATCAGGATCTTTAAATCCATTAAACACAGAGATAGGCCACAACCATGATGAGAACCAGGTATCCATTACATCAGGATCCTGAGTTACAAAAGGTGCCAGCTGGTGTTTAAAGCCATGCGCTTCCGTTTCCGTAAACACTCCGTCAATATCTTTAAGTTTTAAAAACTCGTTAAGTGCTTCTTCTTTGGTTTTCGCTACTACCCAATTGCCTTTATCATCATACCATGCAGGAATTTGCTGTCCCCACCATAGTTGTCTACTGATATTCCAGTCCCTAACGTTTTCCATCCAATGACGGTAAGTGTTCACGAACTTTTCAGGGATTAACTTCACATCACCTTCCAGTACATCTTTCAACGCTGGTTTGGCCATTTCATCCATTTTACAGAACCATTGCATAGATAGCTTTGGCTCAATAGCTGCGTTTGTACGCTCAGAGAAACCAACTTGTGATTTATAATCTTCAACTTTCTCTAAGTGGCCTGCTTCATCCAGTAAAACAGCAATCTTTTTTCTTGCAACAAAGCGGTCTTCACCAACAAGCACAACAGCAAGTTCGTTTAATGTACCGTCTTCATTTAAGATATCTATTACAGGTAATTTATGCTTAACACCTAGTTCATAATCGTTCAAATCATGAGCCGGAGTAACTTTTAAGCATCCTGTTCCAAAATCCATCGTTACATACTCATCCTGAATAACAGGTATTTCACGATTAATTAGTGGTACAAAAACCTTTTTTCCTTTCAGGTGCTGATAACGCTCGTCGTTAGGGTTAACACAAATAGCAGCATCTGCCATAATTGTTTCCGGACGGGTGGTTGCAATGGTTAAGAAATCATTGGTACCTGATACAGAATATTTTATATAATATAGCTTTTGATTTACCTCTTTACGAATAACTTCTTCGTCAGAAACTGCTGTTTTACCTGCAGGATCCCAGTTAACCATACGTACACCGCGATAAATTCTTCCTTTTTTATACAAATGGATAAAGCTATCAATAACTGCTTCTGAAAGATCATCTTCCATAGTAAAACGGGTACGCTCCCAGTCGCAGCTTGCGCCTAATTTTTTCAATTGGTCAAGAATAATACCTCCGTACTTTTCTTTCCATTCCCAGGCATACTTTAGGAATTCTTCTCTGCTAAGGTCCTTTTTGCTGATGCCTCTTTCTTTAAGCATAGCAACAACTTTAGCCTCAGTAGCAATTGATGCATGATCTGTTCCAGGTACCCAGCAAGCATTTTTACCCTGCATACGAGCTCTACGGATCAGTACATCCTGAATTGTATTGTTTAGCATGTGTCCCATGTGCAAAACACCAGTCACATTTGGAGGAGGTATTACAATAGTGTAAGGCTCACGCTCATCAGGCTCAGAATGAAAAAAGTTCTTCTCTATCCAGTAGCTATACCATTTATCTTCGGTTGCCGCCGGGTCGTATTTTGTGGAAATGCTCATTATTTTGAAAAAGTATCAGATTTGGCTGTAAAAATAAGAATAAAAAAGACAGATGCTATTCGCTTCCTCAAAATCTTGAAGGGAAGATTTTGCATGTCAGCTCATAACACTGACTTTTTTTGGAAAAGAGAAAAAGAAACGAACAGTAAGATCAGTAATTCAATTTGACAAATCTCGACTTCATGCGGGTTTACACTCTCCTCTTAGACACTTTATATTAAAAAAGATCAATGTACTTTGAGGACGAAAAGTATATTGACCTTTTTTAACCTTAGTTTCTTTACTTCAAATTTTGCATAAAGTAATCCGTAACTTTTTGATACAGATGTGCTCTGTCTTTACCAATTACGTTATGTTCATGACCAGGATAAATCATATAATCTACCTGAATACCTTTATCAACAGCTTTTTTAACAAAATCAACAGAGTGCTGCTGTACCACAACCGGATCTTGCAAGCCATGAATTAACAACAATTTTCCTTTTAACTGATCAACCTTACTGCTTAAATCAGTAGCCGCATATCCTTCCGGGTTTTCCTGTGGAGTATCCATATAACGCTCAGTATACATGATTTCGTAAAACTTCCAGTTTATTACGGGGCCACCTGCAACGGCAGCTTTAAATACACCAGGGTGAGTAACCATAAAATCAACAGTTCCAAAACCTCCAAAACTCCATCCAAACAAACCCATATTTGCAGAATCAACATAAGGCAGCCCTTTCAAGTAATCAACAGCCTTCATCATATCCTCCATCTGCACGTCACCTGCTCTGCGGAACATAGATTGTTCAAAAGCTTTACCCCTGTTGTCGCTTCCTCTTGTATCTATTGTTAATACCACATAACCGCGCTCAGCCATATACCTGAACCAATAATCTCCGGCACCGGCATTCCATGAATTTAAAATAAGTTGCGCGTGGGAACCTCCGTACCAATAAACAATAACAGGATATTTTTTGGTGCTATCGTAACCAACCGGCTTATATAAACTGCAATATAAATCGTCTCCGCTGTTACTTTTTATAGTAAAGATTGAAGAGTTTTCTGTAGCAAAAGCAGATAAAGGATTAGAAGCTTTTAATAAGGTTTTTATTTTAGCTGTCTCTGTTTCTACTAGCTGAATTACCCGAGGTTGTTCCGGACTGCTGTAATTATCAATTACAGAATTCCCAGACGTACTCACTTGTGTGTTATGTACTGCAAACCCATGTGTAATTCTCCTTGATTTTCCAGATTTCACATTAAGTGCATATAAATTACGGGTTATTGGAGACTCTTCGGTAGAAACATAAAACAACTGATCACCTTTTGCATTAAAACCCTTTACATCAAGCACCTCCCATTTTCCTGTTGTCAGCTGTTTCAATACTTTTCCATTTAAATCATATAGATATAAATGATTCCATCCATCGCGATTACTTTGCCAAATAAACTTAGAAGGGTCATTTTTAAGAAACAGCATAGGTACTAACGGCTCAACATATTTTTCATCTTTTTCTTCAAATAATGTTTTCACAAAATCACCGGTTACTGCGTCGTATTGATTTAGTTTCATATGATTTTGTCCGCGATTTAAAACAGCAATGTATATGTATTTATCGTCCGGACTCCAGGCAATATTAGTAAGATACTGTTCAACAGGCTCACCTGTTTTAAGGTATACTGTAGCTTTCGTTTCTGCATTATAAACAGCTACGGTTACCTCATGGCTCTTATCGCCCGCCATAGGGTACTTAATATTTACATTTTTTGCGGGTCTGCTACTCCAATCAATTATCGGATAATCAGAAACCATACTCTGATCCATTCTATAAAAGGCAAGCAGCTTCCCGTTATTGCTCCAGAAAGTTCCTTTAGTTATCCCAAATTCATCGCGATGTACTGATGAAGCATATACTATGTCTTTGCTCCCATCTTTAGTTACCTGATTCTGATCAGTACCATTGGCAACAAACAAATTGTAATTATCCAGATAAGCAATATAACCAGCCTTACTTTCTTCAACATTAGCTTTTCCTGCAATAGCTTGGCCCACAAGCACTTTATAGGTGTTTTTTACGGGGTTTAGCGCAACCTTACTTCCATTAACAGTTAATATCCAATCTGGCCCCTGATTAAATTGGATAACAGGCATCGATTTTAAGGTGTCTTTTTGAAATGACTTTAATTTCTGGTTTAACTGAGCTAATGATAAAAACTGATGCTCCTGCTGGCTCTTAAAATTGCCATTCATCCAAATAAGTTCATTTCCCGTTCTTTTGGCATACACATAATTTTCAGTACCATATATGAATTGAATTTGAGAAAGATTTTCAGGTGCCAAAGTAGTGCGGGCATTACTCATTGCATCCTGAATAGTCAATTGCTTATTCTGGGCTATTCCATAAAAAGCAAGTGATAGCAATTGAATCAGTAAAATCAGTTTTTTCATCAGTACAAAGTTGTTCTAAAAGATGACGAAGCTACCATGCACTGCCCAACATAAGCTACTTTGGCCTATAAGATGCAGTACATGATGGTTTCATCGTATGATTAATAAGTTGGTGCCAAACTTATACAAAATATTGCAAATTACATCGTTGGCTTAACTACCTTTACGGTGTGAAAAATATCTTTATCGGTTTACTGTTCGCTATGCTATGGGCCTCGGCGTCTGTAGCCACAAAATTCGGCATTTTATCAGCTCCCCCATTGGTTCTTGCAAATATTCGTTTTTTCCTGGCTGGCATTGTATTACTTTCATTTGGATATGTATTTAACAGATCATATAAACTACCTAATGCTGAAGAGTGGAAACATCTGGCAATTTTCGGCCTTTTAAATACCACGGTTTACCTTGGCTTGTATGTATGCGCTATGAAGTATACCGCCGCTGGGATAGGCAGCCTGGCTACTTCAACAAACCCGCTATTAATTGTACTGTTATCCTCATGGCTAATTGGCCGAAAACCATCAAAAGAGGAAGTTTTTAGTATCGTAATCGGTATGATCGGTATCGGCATTGCTACCTATCCGCTTTTAAAAGACAGTAGCACAACAATAATGGGAGTAAGCTTACTAATGCTAAGTATGGTCTCGGTATCTTTTGCAAGTGTATATTATGCACGGGTAAAATGGACACTACCCAACATTTTGATTAACGGATGGCAGGTGGCATTGGGAGGAATTTTTCTGCTTCCGGTTACCTTTTCACTTAGCGACTTTTCATCAATCCAAGTTGACAACAGATTAATATTTTCTTCTTTATGGCTTAGCCTTTCTGTTTCAGTAATAGGCCTTATTTGCTGGTTCTACTTATTAAAGATTGATACCGTTAAAGCATCCCTATGGCTATTTCTTTGTCCTCTTTTTGGTTTCTTCTATGCCTGGTGGCTAATGGATGAACCTATCACCATGTATACTGTTTTGGGTACTTTACTTGTTATTTTCGGACTTTACCTTGGTCAGCGAAAAAACTTAAATACAAGAACTAATAAACAGTAAAGAGTTTATATCTAACCAAATAATAAAACATATTTTATAGTCCCCACACAATAAAATATGTTAAAATATGTTAAATAGATATAACTGACCTAGTCATGAAAACGATAAAACTATTTTTCTTTTCGAGCGCACTGCTTAGGCGATTTAGCTTAACCAAGATCTATTACTGGTTTAACAAGTAATATTTTGAATATACAAAATGCTTGTTTCACGGTATTTATTACTTTTACCACATTGATGTTATTATAAACACCACATGTAGCAGGAATTCTCCTGCACAAGGTAAAGTGTTATAAAATCTGTTGACTAACTTTATGAATATTTCAAAACTGACCAGGCATATTGCTGCCTTGGGAATTCTTGCGACTGGCTATACCGCTAATGCTCAATCTCCCACAAAATTTATCGACCCCGCCAACATGGATCTCAGTGTAAAACCCGGGAATGATTTTTATACCTATGCCAGCGGCACATGGATTAAAAACAACCCTGTTCCGGCCAAAGAAACCCGCTGGGGTAGCTTCAATGTATTAAGAGATTTTAATATCAATGCGGTAAAAGGACTTGTAGAAGATGCTGCTGCTGATAAAACTGCTCCTTTGGGTTCCGTTAAGAAACGTGTTGGCGATTTCTTTGCTGCGGCAATGGATAGTGTAACAATTGAAAAATTGGGCTATAACCCAATTAAAGCCGATCTGGAAAAAGTTAAACAACTTAAAACCGTTCAGGACATTTTAGATCATACTGTATATATGCGCTTAAGCGGACTTGCCTCGCCTATGTTTGGATTTAGTGTTGGTCAGGATAGAAAGAATGTAACTAAATACCTTCCTCAGCTTGGGCAAGGGGGTACTACCCTGCCTGATCGCGATTATTATTTGAAAGATGATAGCAGGAGTGTGAAAATTCGAGAGGCATATACAACATATATGACTACACTTTTTAACTTAATTGGCTACAAGAATGCTGAAGCTCTGAAAAAAGCCGCTACAGTAATGTCAATAGAAAAGAAACTGGCAGATGCTCAAATGTCTCGTGTTGAAATGCGTGATCCTTATAAAACCTATAATAAGTTTACAGTTGCAGACTTTGGTAAAACTACCCCATCAATTGATTGGGCAAAAATGTTACTTAGTTTAAAGGTAAACGGCCAGGATACGATACTTGTTTCTGCTCCTAAATTCTTTGTAACTTTTGATCAAATGCTGAAGGATGTTTCCTTAAAGGACTGGAAAACTTACCTGGAGTGGAATATCCTGAAAAATGCAGCGCCTAACCTGAGCTCTCCTTTTGTAACCGCAAACTTTGCTTTTAATCAGGTACAAAGCGGGCAAAAAGTTCAAACACCCAGGTGGCAGAGAATGTCGCAATTAACCGACGGAACAATTGGCGAGTTATTAGGCCAACTATATGTAGCCAAATATTTTAAGCCGGATGCAAAACTGCGCATGCAGGAACTTATCAGTAATCTTAGAAAAGCATTTGAGATAAGGATTAAAAATCTGGATTGGATGAGTGCACAAACAAAAGAAAAAGCACTTGCCAAACTAAATGCATTTGTTCCAAAAATTGGCTATCCTGATAAATGGAAAAACTATGATGGATTAGTAATTAGTCGCGCAGCTTATTTCCAAAATCTGAGAAACGCAGGTGCCTGGGGATACAACGAAATGATTGGCCAGTTAGGCAAACCTGTAGACCGCACGCGTTTTGGAATGACGCCACCAACAGTTAACGCTTATTACAGCCCAACAATGAATGAGATTGTATTCCCAGCCGGGATTCTTCAATTCCCTTTCTTTGATCCAAACGCTGATGATGCAGTTAATTATGGTGGTATTGGCGCGGTAATAGGACATGAAATGTCTCACGGATTTGATGACTCAGGAAGTCAGTATGATAAAGATGGTAATCTTAGAAACTGGTGGACCGATGAAGATAAGACCAAATTTGAAGCAAAAACCAAAGCTTTAGGGGAACAATTTGATGCTTATACCGTTTTAGACACGATCCATGTAATAGGAAAACTAACCATGGGCGAAAATATTGGTGATCTTGGAGGCCTTAATGCTGCATATACTGCATTTAAGCTAACCAAGCAAGGTCAGTCGAATGAAAAAATTGATGGTTTTACACCAGATCAGCGTTTCTTCCTTTCATGGGCACAAGTTTGGAGAGGTAATATTTTACCTGAAAGTGCTGCTCAGTTAATTAAAACAGATCCCCACTCACCAGGCCCCTACAGAACAATTGGAGCACCGGTAAATATGGATGCATGGTACGAGGCATTTGATGTTAAACCGGGTGATAAATTATACAAAAAACCGGAAGACAGAATTAGAATGTGGTAAATATTTAATGGCGCTTGCAAAAGCGCCATTTTAGCTTCTTGCTTTATCGTAAACAAGATCTGTTAGTTGGTCCAGTGAATTTAGTATTCGATCCATATCCTTCGGATTATTAATATCTATACCACAAAATGGATTTCCGCTAGCTTTAGATTGTAATACCATAAAAATTATACCTGCAATCTGCAGCGCCATTATAGATCGGAAATCAATACCAGAGTTTTCGAAGTGTGGCAAAAGCATTTTAAAAACCTCTTCGCCAAATGCTTCACGTTTTAAGCCAACTTCTTTCATCAGTTTATTTTTTTCGCTCGTTTCCCAGATAACTATCTTCTGCATTTCCTCCTCAGTGTAAAAAAAACTAAGGTGTGTTTTCAAAATCGTCTTAACCATGGGCCTGCCGCCATCGATCTGCGATTCAGCCATAAGTTTCTCCATATCTCCTGATAGGCCAATCCAATAATCCTTTGTTTTTACATAGGTTTCTATCAAATTATTTACATTGTTATCAAAATACCTGTAAATCAACTTCTTATTAACTTCGGCTTTCTTAGCAATATTATTAACTCCCAGCGCCGTATATCCCTCATTTTTAATGATTTCCCCTACTGCAGCAATCAATTTAAGCATAGTTCTTTCCTTATCTCTGATTGCTCCTGCTATACGTTTTCTTGGCTTATCCATGGGCTAAAAATAAGAAAAAAACGCGTATGTCACCACTTAGCAAAATTCTAACAATTATTTTTGGATTGTTCTATTCATAAAATAATTGAATTAATATCTCTCTGTATGAACTATGCACCTGAATCTTTACCAGATTTAAAAGCAATTAATATTTCTGCCCTGGTAACAGGAGACATTATGGTGAATTTAGGACTCGTACTTGAAATTATTGAAAATGACAACCATTTCTCATTAGTTATAGATAGAATGGAACAAAAGCAAATCTGGAGCTTCAACAAAACAGAAGAAGTAATTATAAAATCCTATCCATAAAGGATAACTCAAAAATATTAACTCAACGCTCAACAACTCAAATGATCAGGAAGAAATTCCTGGTCATTTTTTTTACACAAAAGTCCATTCTAAATATTACAGGAGCACATTTTCACTTTTTTTTATATTCACTGTAACCTTTTGCACCATTTCTGCATCTTATAAATAACTTAAATAAAAATCACAAAAACCATTCACATATTCAATTAATATGCTTAATAGCGTATGTGGAAAAAGTATGCCTATTATGAAACCTAATAAATATATCCTACTTCTAACCATACTTGCCAACATCCTGATGTTTAGCGCTGCAAAAGCACAAACAGACGGCGCAATCGGAGAAATATCAGGCAAAGTGTTAGATGAGCAGCAAAATGCATTTCCCTATGCTACTGTTAGCTTGTTAAATGCCAAAGACTCAACAACGGTAAAAGGAACACTTACTGCTGATAATGGAACTTATCAGTTAAAAGAAATTAAACAGGGGAATTATCTTATCGCCATTTATGTGGTGGGATATAAAAAAGTATTCAAAGGCCCCTATTCCATAAGCGCTGATAAAAAATCTCACAATCTGGGAAACGTTCAATTGGCTACAGATGCCAGAGAGCTAAAAGGGGTTGAGATTGTTAAACAAAAACCTCTTATAGAGAGACAGATCGATAAAACTGTAATAAATGTAGAGAATAGTGCGTTGGCAGCAGGCAATACAGCTCTCGACATTTTACAGAAATCACCAGGAGTAACTGTTGATAAAGATGGTAAGATTAGCCTTAAGGGTAAACAAGGTGTAACAATAATGCTTGACGGCAAACCTACTTACCTATCAGCAGAACAATTAGCCAATCTGCTTCGTTCAACAGAAGGAAATGCAATCCAGTCAATCGAATTAATTACAAATCCTTCTGCAAAATATGATGCTGCCGGCAACTCAGGCATTATCAATATTAAATTAAAAAAGAATAGAAATTATGGCACTAACGGCTCAATACTTGGAGGTGTTGGTTACGGCAGATATTACAAAGCAAACGGAGGTTTAAACTTAAATCACCGCGAAAAAAAGATTAATATCTTCGGAAATTATGATTATGGTCGCAATAAGGGATTTGGCAGTACAGATATTCGAAGGGTAAACAACACAGCCACAGATCAAACCTATTTTGATCAAACCAATGGCAATATAAGGCGCAGAAACAACAGCAATTACAAAGGTGGTATAGATTACTTTATTAATGATAAAAACACAATTGGTTTTGCTTTTAACGGATATAATGCAAACGGGAAAAATGCATCGGATGTTCTTACCCTGATTGGTGATCAGCCTTTCAAAACAGACTCATCAGTAGTTGCTCAAAATCCTAATAAATATAAGTATACAGGTATGTCTTACAACCTAAACTATAAAGGAACAATAGACAGCCTTGGGCAGGAAATAAGCATAGATGCTGATTACTCTGAACATATTGGAAGACAAGACAACAACTTCAACAACAAATATTTAAACAATTTAGGCCAACCTGCCAAACCCGATTACATTTTTAGAAATGCTACACCATCTACAACAAAAATATGGGCAGGAAAAACAGATTACACCTACCCTATTAACAAGGAAATGAAACTTGAAGTTGGTTTAAAATCAAGCTTTGTAGAAACAGATAACAACTTTATTTTCGAAAACTACGAAAATAACCAATGGCAAAATGATGTTAAGCGTAGTAATCAATTTCTTTATGACGAGAATATTAATGCCGCTTATGCCAACCTTAACCGAAAATTTAAAACCACCTCAGTACAATTAGGTTTAAGGGCTGAACAAACCAATTCAAAAGGTAATTCAATTACCGAACAAAAAATTGTAAACAGGCACTACATTAATCTTTTCCCAAGCGTATTTATAAATCAGGAATTATCAAAAAATCACGAGATGGGCTTTTCTTACAGCAGGAGAATTGACCGCCCTGATTATGGTTCATTAAATCCGTTCATTTACTACCTCGACTTATATTCGTACAGGTTTGGGAATCCATTCTTAAAACCTCAGTACACCAATGCTTTTGAATTGTCTTATTCTTACAAAAAAACGTTAAACGTAACCTTGGGATACAGTCATACTACCGATGTAATGTCTGATGTTCTGTTAACTGATACGGCTAAAAAAACAATTTTTATATCTAACCAGAACCTTGCTACTCAAGATGCCTATAACCTAAACGTTAGTTACCCAATACAAATAACCAAATGGTGGAGCAGCAACAACAATTTCACAGGTTTCTACAACAATTTTAAAACACCAGATCTTTTGGGGAAACCATTTCAAAGCGGCAGATTAGCATTTAACTTCAACACAACGCAAACCATTACTCTAAATCCAACATTTAATATAGAGTGGTCTGGCTTTTATCAATCGAAACAAGTTTACGGCACCATACTAATAGACCCTCAATATGGCATTGACCTTGGTATAAGTAAATCTTTTCTTGATAAAAAAGTTAATATCAAGCTTGCGGCAAACGACCTCTTTAAAATGCAAAAAAGCGTAATTACAAGTGCCCTGTCTTCACAAAACTACGTTGTTAATGAAAGATGGGAAAGTCAGGTATTCCGCTTAACATGCACTTACCGTTTCGGAAGTAATGATATAAAAGCCGCACGCCAGCGTTCAGGCAGTTCTGAGTCAGAAGGGCGCAGGGTTAAATCAGGCAAATAGCCATTAGTTATACTTTTCCTGGACCTTTTTGCTGAGTTTTCTTAGCACAAAGGTTCGGGATTCTGCTACCCTGGTCTTCAATTCATGATCTGGCAATACCTCCAGACTTTCCAAAGATATCCATTGGCGCTTAGCCATATGATAAGCCTGTTTAATGCCTGGTCTGGCCACAAGCATATCGAAATCATCAGGATCACATTTAATAGAGAGTCTTCCTTCTTCCAGAGACATAATCACATAGATCTTTTCTTCTATCATGAAGCAAAGGTGATCCCATTTCATCCCTTCCGTAGTTCCCTGCAGGCTCAAACAGTAATCTCTAAAAGTTTCAATATCCATAACAAGTAATTAAGACCTAAAGTTAAAAACTATTTTATCTAAGTTTGCACCGATGAACAAACTTATCCAAACCGCCGATGGTTCAAATACTTTATACAATGAAAGTATTGGGGAAAATTACCATTCTAAACATGGGGCCTTGCAGGAAAGCAAACACGTATTTATTGATGCAGGTTTAAAACATGCAATAGCTAGTTTTCCAGATAAAGAAATATCCATTTTAGAGGTCGGTTTTGGAACAGGACTTAATTTTTTATTGAGTATTGCCCATTGTACAGAACATAAAATTCCGCTTACCTACACAGGCTTAGAGGCTTTCCCACTAAGGATTGAAGAATTAGAATCAACAGGCTACGCTGCATACGTACCCGAAAATGTTTGGGATAGTCTGATTAACAATTACGGAAAAGCATTACTGCAAGCAGTTACCCTGCTTCCAGATCAGCAACTTAAAATAGTACAAACCTATCTTCACAGGTTCCAGACCGAACAAAGATTTGACCTCATTTACTTTGATGCTTTTTCTGTGCAGCATCAGCCAGAAATGTGGACAGATGAAATCGTTGCGCATACTTGTCAGTTCCTAAAACCGGGAGGCATATTTGTAACTTATGCAATTACCGGAAAACTTAAACGTGCCCTTAAATCGGTTGGTTTTACCATAGAAAAGCTACCCGGAGCGCCAGGAAAGCGAGAAATGTTAAGGGCTACCAAAATAACTGAAATCAAATAGTTATCTATAAATTACAAACCACCGACTGTATTAGAAACACCATGCTGTTATTTTTGTTAAATAAGTAACAATAGAAATTACAGCATTATGAAAAAAAGAAAATTAGGAAACTCCGATTTGTTTGTTTACCCAATTGCCTTTGGGGGAAATGTATTTGGCTGGACTGCAAATGAAAAGAAATCATTCGAAATACTTGATGGTTTCAGCGATGCAGGCTTTAACTTTATTGATACAGCAGATGTTTATTCAGCCTGGGTACCCGGAAACACCGGTGGTGAGTCTGAAACCATTGTCGGGAAATGGATATCACAGAAAAACAACAGAGATAAAATTGTAATTGCCACAAAAGTTGGAGCTCCAATGGGTCCTGATAAAAAAGGTTTATCTAAAAAATATATTTTTCAGGCTGTAGAAGACTCTTTAAAAAGATTAAAAACAGATTATATAGATCTCTATCAGTCTCATTATGATGATCCTGAAACCCCAATTCAGGAAACTTTAGAAGCTTACAATCAACTTATAAAAGAAGGTAAAGTCAGGTGGATAGGTGCTTCTAACATAACACCACAGCGCTTAACAGAATCATTAGAAATAGCAAAGAGACTTAATTTGCCTAAATACCAAACCTTACAACCAGAATATAACCTTTACCAGCGTGAGGGTTACGAAAAAAACTTTGAACAAATTGTATTGGATAATGATTTGGGAACAATTAACTACTATGCTCTTGCCAGTGGTTTCTTAACCGGAAAGTATCGTTCAGAACAAGACCTCAATAAAAGTCAGCGCGGTGGAGCAGTTAAAAACTACCTCAACGAAAGAGGATTTAAAATATTAAAAGCACTTGATGATGTGTCGGAACAATACAGTGCAGATCAGGCAAGCATAGCCCTGGCCTGGCTAATCGCCCGTCCATCCATAACTGCACCAATTGCAAGTGTTACCAGTTTAGATCAGCTCGAGGATTTAAAAAAGGCAGCATCCTTAAAACTAAATGTAGAAGATATTGCAATTCTGGACGAAGCCAGTTCCTGGAAATAACTAAAAACAAACGCCCTGCTAAATATTTGGCAGGGCGTTTGTTTTTAGTTAATTTTCCTAAGTTAAATTTTTGAAACTGGCTTAATAAATATCTATGAGAAATATCGCGCTCCCCTTTTACGCTAAAGTGGCTTTGGTGCTATTTGCAATCATTTGTTTAGGGTATCTGGCCATTTTGGGGCAAACATTGCTTGCGCCATTATTAACCTCATTCTTACTTGCATTACTATTATTGCCTTTTTCTAATTTTCTGGAACAGAAATGGAGGTTTAAAAGGAGTCTGGCCTCTATCGTATCCGTTGTACTTATGATTGCTTTTATATCGGGTATATTGTATTTTCTTGCCAACCAGCTCACTGATCTTTGGCAAGACTGGCCTGCCCTTAAAAAGCAGGGCGAAACTTCATTTCACGATATTCAGAACTGGATTTCCAATACTTTTAACATCAACACAAAAAAACAAATAGACTATTTAAAAGATAGCACAAGTGCCGCACTTTCAACCAGTGCAACAGTTTTAGGGGCTACATTAGTTACCCTCTCCTCTACGCTGCTTTTTCTATCTTTCCTACTCCTTTTCACTTTTTTTATATTAAACTATCGTAAAGTCCTTTTTACTTTTTTAACCTCAGTGTTCGAAGAACAACATGCCGATAAAGTAAGCGAAATTGTAAGGCGCATACAGTATATCATAAAAAAATACATTACCGGGCTGTTCCTGCAAATGCTTATTGTTACCCTATTGATGATCATGGTACTTTGGATATTAAATGTAAAATATGCTGTTTTGCTTGGTCTGATAACAGGCATTTTTAACATTATTCCATACATAGGTATTTTTACTGCTTTGCTTATCAGCTCACTCATCACTTTTGCTACGGCAGGTGCAGCAAAAATGCTCCTGGTAGTGGTTGCATTTGCGGGTGTTCATGCACTCGATGGTAATGTACTGATGCCCTTGGTTGTAGGTTCAAAAGTAAAAATTAATGCCTTGTTTGCTTTTATAGGCATAGTAGTTGGCGAAATGATATGGGGCATATCAGGCATGTTCCTGTGTATTCCGTACATGGCAATGCTAAAAATTATTTTCGATCGTGTAGACTCTTTAAAACCATGGGGAGTATTACTTGGAGGAGAAGAAAAGCCACATAAAAAACGTAAAATTTATCGCATCACTAAAAATATTAAGCTCGAAGAACAAGAGTAAAAACAAACTTTAAACATGTGATAAATGCCTGAAAACAGAACGCCACATATCCTTAACACCTCTGCAACCTTATTGGGACTGTGTTTTATTGTACTTACTTCCCTCAAGGTTGCTAAAATGAGTGATCGCACAGTTATTGATGAAACTACAGCGCTTGCAATAATCCTTTTCATGACGGCCTGCATTCTATCATTTCTCTCGATGAAGAGAAGAGGACCCGCAAACTATCCATTAGAGAGAGCTGCTGACATTATATTTTTATTAGGCCTGGTTGTTCTTTTTTTAACCACAATGATGGTTACCTTTAACGTCATAAAATAAATACCCAATGCCTAATAATATTCCCCCTGTTACAGCAAATGATCCAGCTTCAGCATTTCAAAGATTACTAACTGTATTAGACACCTTAAGAACGCAATGCCCATGGGATAAAAAACAAACCATGGAAACGCTACGTCATTTAACTATCGAGGAAACCTATGAACTGTCTGACGCGATCCTTGAAGGAGACCTGGATGAGGTAAAAAAAGAACTGGGTGATGTAATGATGCACCTCGTTTTTTATGCACGTATTGCCTCAGAAACTAATGATTTTACTATAATCGATGTGCTTAATGGCGTATGCGACAAACTGATCAGCAGACATCCTCACATCTATGGAGATGTTGAAGTACAGGATGAGAACGATGTAAAGCGCAACTGGGAACAGTTAAAACTTAAAGAAGGAAACAAATCAGTTTTAGCTGGAGTACCCGCTGGCCTTCCCTCTTTGGTAAAAGCAAGTCGTATTCAGGAAAAAGCAAGAGGTGTAGGCTTCGACTGGGACAATAAAGAGCAGGTTTGGGAAAAGGTTGAAGAAGAATTACAGGAATTTAAAGATGAGTATAACGTTACAAATGGCGAAGCTGTTGATATAGAAAAAGCAGAAAGTGAATTTGGCGACCTGCTATTCTCATTAATTAATTATGCACGTTTCATTAATATCAATCCTGAAAATGCTTTAGAAAAAACCAATAAAAAATTCATTAAACGCTTTCAATATCTCGAAAGCAAAGCCAAAGAAAATGGCAAAGCCCTTAATGATATGACATTGGCAGAAATGGATATTTATTGGAATGAAGCCAAGACCTTAAAGTAAAAGAATCATTTAGCAAAAAAACCAAATCAAACGTTTGCACTAATAATAATACGCTGATATATTGATACTTACATAACAACAACAAATTCAATAAATCTACCTTTAATTTAGGCTACTTATTTCTCATTTTAAAATGGACCAAAACCCCTTATTTGATACTAGAAACTAAAAAGCTCCTGATAATCAGACAAAATAAAAGCCCACAACAAGAGGTTAATTTATCGCTAAATTAACCTCTTGTTAATTTACGATAGTAATTCAGTAAAAACACGAAAAAGCAAACGTTTGCGCAACTTTTCTATTACAATTAAATAGTGCCTAACCACTATTAGCAGTAACTTCACTCTTAATACTTTAGCTCAGATAAGCGCTTAAAATGCAGGTCTGATCAGGAAAACTAGACAAAACTAAACTGTAATGAAAACTCAATGGGCCTTCCTTCCACACAGCTGCCCTATTCCTTTTAAAACTAAAACAATAAACATATAAACCATTAAATATGAAATCTAAATTTCTACTATTTTCATTATTAATAACATTTCTCCTCTCAATAGAGGGTTATGCCCAAACCGGGATTAAAGTAAGCGGAAAAGTTTCGGATGCTAAAGGCCAGGGCATTCCGGGAGTTAGTGTTAAGGTAAAAGGAGGTAAAACAGGTGCGCTAACGGATGCTTCTGGTAGCTATACTCTTACTGCACCAAATGCACAAAGCGTTCTGCAGTTTTCTTTTATCGGCTTTGATCCTCAGGAATTTACTGTTGGAACAAAAACAGAGATAAACGTTACTTTGGCCGAAACACAAAACGAGCTGGAACAAGTAGTTGTTGTGGGGTATGGTACATCCAAAAAGAAAGACCTTACCGGCGCAATCAGCTCCATATCAAAAGAGAGTTTAAACTTAGGTGGTGTTACTTCAAACGTTGCACAAGCCATCCAGGGCCGTGCATCTGGTGTACAGGTTAGCCAGGCCAGTTCAGCTCCGGGCGGCTCTACCCTTATCCGTATCAGGGGTGGTAACTCTATTAAATCTACTAATGAGCCTTTATATGTAGTTGACGGTTTTATTACCGACAACGGTAAAGACATTGCACCAAGTGATATTGAAGACATTCAAATTCTAAAAGATGCTTCTGCAACTGCCATCTATGGTTCAAGAGGAGCAAATGGTGTGGTAATGATTACCACTAAAAGAGGTAAGGCTGGTAAATCTGTAGTTGAACTAGAAAGCTATTATGGTACTCAAAGAATCAAAAAAAAACCAGAATTGATGAATGCTACCGATTACAAAGCAATTGCTAATGCCAAAGCAATAGAGCAAGGTAATCCACCTGAATATACAGCTGCCGATCTGGCAAGTACCACCAATACTGATTGGTTTAGCCTTGCTACAAGAAACGCAACTGTACAGAGCCATAACTTAAGCATAACAGGTGGTAATGAGGATACAAGAATTTCAATTTCAGGAAACTACTTTGGACAGATCGGAGCACTAAAGAAAACAGATTTCAATCGTTACTCAGGTCGTTTCAACATCGATCACAAAGTTGGAAAAAGATTTACAACCGGAGCAAATGTTTATGCAGCCAGGTCATTCTCGGAATTCAAAACTTACGACGGAAACATCGTACCTTCTAACGTTCTTTATGGCATCCTTTTTTCTTCTCCGGCTATTGCTCCTTACAATGCCGACGGAACATATGCACGCAGAAACGGAAGAGATAACCCATTGGCATGGTTACTTGAGCCAACAAATGATCGTTACAACAATAAAATGACAGCCAATATTTTTGGAGAACTTCAAATTATCGACGGTCTTAATTTACGTGTAAATGCAGGCACAGAGTTTTCAGCTACCAAAGAGGGAACTTACCTACCTACTACTCTTGTTTCTGGAGAAAAAGTTAAAGGACAAGCCTCAGTTAACGAAGTTAATGCAACTCGTAATCTAATCGAAACCTATCTTAATTACAAGAAGGTATTTAATGGCATCCATTCATTTGCTGCTCTTGCTGGTTTTTCATATCAGTTTGATCAAAATGAAAGACATTATACCCAGGTACAAAAGTTCACTACTGATAAATATCTTTATAACAATCTTTCTGCAGGCGCTGAAAGAATTGGTGCCATTACCAACAAAGAAGAAGAAATCAGATATTCTTACTTTGGTCGTTTAAATTATGCACTAAAAGACAAATACCTGGCTACTTTCACTTTACGTCAGGATGCTTCTTCTAAATTCCCTACAAAAAACCGTGTTGGTTACTTCCCTTCGGGATCATTGGCATGGAGAGTTAGCGATGAAGACTTTATGAAAAATAATAAAGTGTTCTCTAACTTAAAAGTTAGAATGGGTTATGGCGTAACTGGTAATGACAGGATCGCAAACTACATTTACTTAAGTACATTTGGACCGACAGGGGTATCACTTAGTGAAGAAAGCGATCTATATGGTGGTTTAGTTGCTACCCGTTTACCAAATCCAAATTTAAAATGGGAAAGTAACTACCAGTTTGATGCCGGTGTTGATATGGGCTTCTTAAATGACCGCATCAATGTTACTGCAGATTATTATCATAAAACAACAACCGATTTGTTATTAGACATTCCTGTTCCGCAGATTTATGGTTTTACCGTTCAAACAGTAAACGCAGGTGAATTACAAAATCAAGGTGTAGAGCTTTCTATAAACACCAGAAATGTTGAAACTGATAACATGACCTGGAATACTACCTTAAACATCGCTTATAACAAACAAAAAGCAACTGATTTATTTGGCAGACCTTACATCATTTCTCAAACTGCAAACCCTGATGGTAGCGTTCCTGCAGCCGATTTCACGAAACTGGTAGTAGGTAGAGAATTGAGTGAATTGTATGGTTATGTTTACGATGGCGTTATTAAAACAGGCGAAGTTTATGCACCACAGCCACTTTCTAAACCAGGCGACCCTAAGTACAAAGATTTGAATGGCGATGGAGCAATCACAGCTGATGACCGTCAGATTTTAGGAAATGCATATCCTCACTATGTAATGGGTTTCAACAACAGCTTTACCTACAAAGGATTTGAATTAGGTGTATTCTTTCAGGGAGCTTTTGGTGCCGACTTATACAACATGAACCGCTTGTTATTGGAAACCTATACTGGTAAAGATGCATTACAGCGCTGGACCCCTCAGAACAACAACACTGACGTTCCAAGAAATGGATACTTTACTTCAAAATATGGTGGCTATATCAACTCCAGATTTGTTGAAGATGCTTCGTATGTTAAGTTAAAAAACCTGACAATAGGTTACAATATTCCTACTTCAAAAATTGGATTCTTAAAAGGAGTTAGTAAAGCAAAAATCTATTTCACAGCTCAAGATATATTTACAATAACCAATTACTCTGGTCCTGATCCGGAGGTAAGTACTAATGATGCCGGTAACTCGAACTTAAGAGCAGGTCTTGATTTCAATGCTTATCCTGCTTACCGATCATTCACTCTTGGACTTAAATTAAATTTCTAACCTATTACAATTGTCAATTATGAAACGTACTATAATTTTATTATCAGCTTGTTTAATAGGTCTTGCTTCATGTAAAAACACTGCAGAACCTAATGTATACAGCATACTTACCGAAGCCAATGCTTTTCAAACTAAAGCAGATGCAGTGGCCGCTGTAAACGGGGTTTATGCCCGTTTGAAACAACCAAGCGGAATTAGTGACTCATACCAATACTATGCTGGCTTCCAAATGGCCATCACAGATTTTACTACTGATATTGGTCACTCTTTTCAGTCTGGTGATATCTCACAACTTTCAGACGCACAATGGTCTACTAATAACAAATACTTAAACTTTGCATACCAGCATCAATACAAACTGATTGCCGATGCAAATAATGCCTTAGCTAACATCCCTAAAATCAAAACGTTAACAGAAGCACAAACAAACCAATATTTCTCAGAAATCAAATTTTTGAGAGCATTGGCTTATATCGACTTAACTGATGAATTTGGCCCTGTTATCCTGATTACAGAAGAAGAAATGAAAAATCCTGACTATACGGCCAAAACACCTCCTGCAAGTCTGGAAACCATCAACGCTTTCTTAATAAACGATCTGGAAACAGCAGCAGCGAACCTGCCAGTAAACTACGAAGGAAAAGCAATTTACCCAACTAACGATGTTGGTCGCGCAACCAAAGGTGCAGCACTTTCATTACTTACCAAACTATACATGCGCGAGCATCAGTGGCAAAAAGCTTTAGAAACTATTCAAAAAATAGAAGATCTGCACCAATATGAGTTATTCCCATCTTATGCCGGCCTTTTTGCAGAAAGCAATAAATGGTGTAAAGAATCAATTTTCAGCGCACTAGCTGATGCATTAAATGATGGAACAGAGTTAATGAACCACTTTGGTCCGTTAAACAATCCTGTTGTAACAGATCGCTGGCAATACTATGCTGTAAGCTGGAGTTTCTGGAACTCGTATGCACCAAATGATGAGCGTCGTGAAATGTTCTTTTATGATTACAAAGGTACTGATGGATTACAATACATGCAGGCTCCTGCCGGACAAACTACACCACCAGCCGGTAAATATTACCTGCCCGATGTTGCTACCAGAAAATATGCAGATCCTGCCGGTTCTAAAACATATTACGATGGTCATGGTATCCCAATTCTTCGTTATGCAGATATTATACTTTGCAAAGCAGAAGCACTAAACGAAGTAAACGGACCTACCCAGGTAAGTATAGATTTAATTAATTCTGTAAAAGCACGTTCAAAAGCAACCTTACTTGGTGCTCCGGGTACCTATACTAAAGAAACTCTTCGCGACAAGATTTTACAGGAACGTGGTTGGGAATTCTTCTTTGAGTGCAAACGCAGAGCAGATTTAATCCGTATGGGCAAATATCAGGAAGTAGTTAACGGCTATTTAAAATCTATTGGAAAACCAGCTTCAATAGATATTGCTAAACACAGATATTTCCCTTATCCTCAAACTCAGGTTGACCTAAATTCAAACCTGAACAATGCAGGAAGACTTTAATAATTAACACATCAGATCGGGATACAACACCAATAGGTATTGTATCCCGATTTTTTGTTTCTATACAATTTCATATTACCTTGTACAACTTCTAAAACCATCCATATGCTATTTATTAAGAGGCTGATTCCTGTATTTCTTTTATTTCTGTTAAATGCCTGTTCCAACCAATGCGAACAGCAAATCACAGAAATAAAACTCAGCGCTCCCGATAGAAATAGTTTAAGAGTCCATGCCGATGTTGAGCTCAAAACCCCTTTAAATGTTTCAATAGAATACTGGGTAAAAGGAAAAGAAAAACAGATATCAAGAACACCTGTTTCAATAAACAAAAAGCATCACCGAATAGTGATGACCAACTTAAATCCGAAACAAGAGTACCAATACCGCGTAATTACGCAGAACAACAAATGCACTGCGATAAGCAAGACCTATGACTTTAAAACACCGGATTTCCCAATGTGGATTCAGGACTTTTTTAAAGTTTACGCTCCGGATCCAAAAGTAATCCCCGCCTCTTTTCAAAAAGGTTATATGCTTATTTACAGAAGAGAAATACCTGGTATAATTTTCATCATAGATGCTAAAGGCGCAATAAAATGGTATCATCAGGTAGATGGAACAGGTTTTAAAACCACACACTTTACCCAAAACAATACCATGCTCTCAATACTTGGCAATGATGAATATCCAACCAGTTATGGCAATGAAATACTCGAAGTTTCCTTAAACGGCGATACGCTGCTTCATCTAAAAAAAGGCGAAAAGGATTTTAAGCAAACCATACATCATGAAATTATATTAAACAAGCAAAATCAGGTAGTTACCCTTTGTGTTGAACAAAAGATAATGGACCTGAGCAAGTACGGTGGCAGCAAGCAGGATACCGTAAAGAGCGATGGTATTCTGGTACTGGATAGAAATGGCAAAAAAGTATGGAGTTGGAAAGTATTTGATGAGCTTGACCCACTTAAAGACAAGAATTTAATGAGGGATAAGAAAGATTGGATGCATGCCAATAGCTTAAACTTCGATAAGGATGGTAATTACATTATCTCTTTTTACAATAACGGACAAATCTGGAAAGTAGACTCAAAAACAGGCAAAGTGATCTGGAAATTTGGTAAAGATGGCGACTTTAAAATGCCTGAAGGAAGCACCTTTGACCAGGGCCATTCTGTTCATATGAATAATCAGGGTAATCTAATGCTGTTCGACAATGGTACCAGCAAAAAACTATCAAGAACACTGATATTTAAGCTTAATGAAAACCAAAAAACAGCTCAGCTAATAACTGAAACAAAACTCCCTCAGGAAATCTATAACGATCGTATGGGAAGCTCTTACCTGATAGCCGATACTACAATTCTGCAATGTACCTCAAAAAGACATACCGTAGTGCTTACCAATTTCAAAGGAACCTTTCTTTGGATGCTCAAAAGCAGTATTATGCCTTATCGTGTAGAGTTTATACCTAAAGAAAAGTTAGCGCCATATATAGAAAACTAACTATGTTTCTTTTTCATAGTCATTTTAGCCTTCTGCCCTATTCCGTAGTTGTAATCTTTCGTATTGCTTTCCTTTTTTTCATGAAAAGCACCACCGCCTTTAGGTAAATCTGTATTTTCTTTTACAGTTTTAATCTTTGCTGTAGTTTTAACAACTTTATCAACTACCAAATCTTCAGGCAAATCCATAACCGGAATTTTAGCTCCTAATGATTGTTCAATTTTTCTTAAATCTACCAACTCCATATCAGTAGCAAAAGTAATAGCTACAATATCTTCCAGTCCTGATTTTACTACACGACTTAAAAACAATTCTTTTTGTTCAGGAACTTCAAAATGGAATATAAACGGAATACCCGACAGGTTTACATTTGCTGAACCTTCATTTGCTACAATTAAAACCCTTGCTTCAGGTGTATCTTTAAAATCCTCTATATGATCAAAACCTTCTTCATCAAAAAACAAAGGGTTTAATACAGAAACCACACCCGGTTTTGCAGAGTGTAAACTTTTGCCAAGCTTTTGCGCTGTCAATCTCGAATTAACAAATACTACTACCTTATCAAACACTTCATCATCACGGAGCAGCAGGTTCAATAAATTTACCTTTGTTTTAAAATTAGGAACCTGATACAGCAAAAGTTCATGTGTTACGGCCTTACTGTCCCCTAAATCTTCAACCTCTAAAGTGGCGGGGAAATTCATAAACTGATCAATCATATGATTAAGCTTATCATGAACTACAGTAGTGAAAATTAAATGCTGAACCTTACCTGCACTTCTTGCCAATTCACAAACAGGCAACTGCATCCCTTGTTTTACAATTACTTCGGCATCATCAACAATCAGCATCTGTAATCTGTTTAAGTTAAGGCCAAGCTTTAAATATACCGCACGTGCTCTTGTAGGTGTAGCAACAACAATATCAATCCCGTCAAGCAGTTCCTGTATCACTTCATCCATCCCTCCTGTACCATACAAACCTATAATGCGCAGGTTGCGGTTTTTACTTAAAAGCCTGAACTCTTCAATCACAGCAAGTACACGTTCCTGATCAGGAACAAGAATCAATACTTTAGGAGCTTCATCAGTACTGTATTTTAAACGCATTAAAACCCCAAGCACATAGGTTGTAGTTTTACCACAGCCTTCAGGTCCCACAGCAATAATATCTTGCCCGCCAATTATCCTGGATAAGGCTTTAGCCTGAATTTCTTTGGCAGAAATATATCCGGCATCATTCATTGCTGTTATCAGCGGCTTGCTTAGTTTTAATTTATCTAACGACACAGTTTCCTAATATTAAATTATAATGGCTACAAATTTACAGAAATAAAACAACATCAATGTTCACAGAGAACAGAAACCTAATACATCCTTAACAATTAGTTTAACCCATAATCTTTAAGTTATAAGCACACCGTTTTCTGCACACCAAAATCACAAAACCATAATCCCATTTTCATATTGATTTTACAGCACCCCTCTAGATTTGCGCTGTAAAAATCAAACTCAAACATGAAAAGAAAACTACTTTTATTTAGTGTTATATGCCTCTTCTTCGCTCAGGCAGCTATAGCACAAAATCTCATTAAAGGGGTCGTAAAAGACACCAGGGGTGTAGGCATACCCGGCGTTAGCGTAAGTGTAGTAAATACCAAAAAGGCCACAGTTACAGATTTCGAAGGAAAATACAGCATTCCGGCAGCAGCAGATGCAACACTTTCCTTTACCTATCTGGGTTACATTTCGCAAAATATGCCGGTAGCAGGTAAAGCCCAATTAGATATTACCTTACAAGAAGACTCTAAAACACTTGGCGAGGTAGTAGTAACCGCAATAGGTATTAAACAGCAAAAGAAAAAAATAGGATACGCAACACAGGAAGTAAAACTTGATGTTTTGTCAGAATCAAAAACAATGAACATTGGTAATGCCCTATCCGGACAAGTTGCAGGTTTAACAGTAAACAACCCAACAGGGATGTTCCAGGCACCCAGCTTTTCTTTAAGAGGTAAAAACCCACTTATTGTAATTAATGGCGTTCCTGTTGAAACAGATTTTTTTGATGTTTCTGGCGACAATATTGCCAACATAAACGTATTAAAAGGTACAACAGCATCAGCTTTGTATGGTTCAAGAGGTAAAAATGGTGCAATACTTATCACCACAAAAAATGCCGAAAAAGACGGACTGGAAATCAACATCAATACCAACAATATGGTTACAGCTGGTTTCACTGTATTTCCGGAAACACAAACTGAATACGGAAACGGATCAAACGGAAAATATGAATTCTGGGACGGTGAAGACGGTGGTATCTCTGATGGTGATATGATCTGGGGCCCTAAGTTTCAACCAGGTGTTAAAATTGCACAATGGAACAGCCCTATCAGAAACAAGCAAACCGGAGAAACCATACAATGGTATGGAAATGTTAAGGGAACTATTTATGATGATAAATCTAAGTACGAAAGAGTACCTACTGACTGGGTTAGACACGACAACTTAAACGATTTTCTTAGACCCGGAATAGTAACCAACAATGATTTTTCTGTAGCCTATAAAGGCGCAAAAGCACAATTTTATGCTTCGGGTAAATATTCATTTCAAAGAGGTCAGGTGCCAAACACCTCACTTACAACAGGTGGCATGAACTTTAACTCTTCATTTAACCTTACCAGCAATCTCCAATTAGACGCTACACTTTCATACAACAAAGTTAGCTCGCCAAATTATCCACGTTACGGATACGGACCTAAAAACCACATGTACACCATATTAATATGGATGGGTGATGATGTTAATGGCAAAGACCTTAGAGACCACATGTATGTTCCGGGTATGGAAGGTTACAGACAGGCCAATTATAACTACGCCTGGTACAACAACCCATATTTCGCTTCAGAAGAACTTACACAATCAACAGATAGAAATGTATTAAATGGACAGGCAAAACTTAGGTGGCAGGTAACACCTGATCTAAGTTTACAGGCAAGGGCTTCGGGCCGTGAAAACAAATCGTTCGATAACATGAAAAGCCCTAAATCATACATGAACTATGGCGATTCAAGAAATGGCGATTACAAAATGTGGAACAATTCGCAAATGAATGTCGATCTGGATTTTCTTGCTTCATACAATAAAGAAATTTCAAAAGACCTAACCTTCACATTAAACGCGGGTGCTTCAACTTTTAACAGAGACATACAGCAAGAATATGCATCAAGCGACGGCTTAATTGTTCCTTTCGTTTACAGCTTAAACAATACTCAAGGCCCGGTACAGGCTACAAATTACCTGGAGCAGAAATCAATCCGAAGTGTATACGGATCAGCAAATTTCGATTTGTTTAATGCAGTTTATCTAAACGTAACCGGCAGAAATGACTGGTCGTCAACCCTTGCAAAAGAGAACAGATCATATTTCTATCCATCTGCATCGTTAAGTACAATGGTTTCAGATTATATTAAAATGCCTAAAGCTCTTGATTACTTAAAACTTTACACCTCATGGGCCAAAGTATCAAACGATCTTGCTCCTTATAGCATCAGTTCTACTTATACAAAAGACGTTACTTATGGATCAATACCATCAGTTACCTATCCTAACGGAATTATCAATCCTAATATTAATCCAGAAAAATCTACATCATACGAGGTTGGTTTATCTACTTCATTAGTAAAAAAAGTGGGTCTGGAATTTACCTATTACAATGTAATAGATGAGAACCAGATCATAGATTTAAGCACATCAGAGGCATCTGGCTTTAAAACACGTAAGGTAAACGGTAATAAATATAAAACTCAGGGGTTGGAAATAATGGCCAATTATAACGCCATAAAAACCCAGGACTTTAGATGGGACATTGCTGCAAACTGGAGCACCTCTGTAAAGAAATTAACCGAAATTTATAACAACCAGGCTAAGTTTGGCGACCTTAAATTAAACGAAAGAGCCGACAGTTTTTATGGAACCGTATGGCAAAAGAGCGCCACAGGCGAGGTAATTTTAGATCCAAATACCGGCCTCCCTACAAGAGATAACTTTAACGTAAACCTTGGTCACAGCGATCCAAGCTGGCGTTTAGGTTTGCAAAACAAGTTCATGATAAAAGGTTTTGATGTAAATATCGATATCGACGGTGCATGGGGTGGTGTTATGCGCTCTGTAACTATCGAAAAAATGTGGTGGGGTGGTAAACATCCAAGTTCTGTGGAATTCAGAGATGCAGAATATGCAGCAGGAAAAGCAATTTACATTCCTGAAGGTGTAGTAATTACAGGCGGAGAACTTAAAAGAGACGTAAACGGAAATGTACTTTCTGATACACGTACCTATAAGAAAAACACAACAGCAGTAAACTGGCAAACATGGAGTCAGATTTATCCATACCAGGCTCGTGTTACTGAAGATGAAAACAAGAAATTCGCCAACGTTTTTGATCGCTCATTCTTCAAATTAAGAAGAATATCTGTAGGCTATGACCTTGCAAAGGTTATAAAAATGGGCAGCTTAAAATCTGTTCACGTATCTGCATACAGCTACAACCCATTAATGTGGAAGAAAATGCCATTACTAGATCCTGATTATGGTGACGACAATAACCTGCAAGATCCATCTGCAAGATTTATCGGCTTCTCACTAAGTGTAAAACTTTAACAGCTATCACATTTAAAACAAAAGAATAATGAAAAAATTAATATATAGTTTAATAGCCGGGGTACTCCTTATATCGTCATGTAAGGACCAGGATTTGATGAATATAGACCCCAACAAACCTACCCAAACCCACCCTCAGCTTTTGCTTACCAAAATTGAATGGGATACATTTCGTGCCTACAGCGGTACATCGCCTTTATATGCCACTCGTATGCTAGTGCAAACAGACGGAGAAAGTGAAGGCCAGTATTTTAAATGGGGAAGAGGCGATTTTGGCCCTTACTCCTCTCTTAGAAATGTAACCAAGATGATAGAAGAAGCTACCCGTATAAACGATAACTCCTACATCGCCCTGGCCAAATTCTTTAGAGCTTATTATTTTTACAACCTAACCCTTACTTTTGGTGATATCCCTTACAATCAAGCTTTAAAAGGAGAAGATCAGGCTGGCTACACCCCTCCTGTTTACGATAATCAGAAAACAGTGTTCCAAGGCATCCTTAAAGAACTTGACGAAGCAAACAACATGCTTAAAGGCCTTAATGTAATTATTGCCGGCGATATCATTTACAAAGGTGATGCAGCTAAATGGCGCAGGCTGGTTAACTCTTTCAGATTAAAGGTATTAATGACCCTATCGAAAAAAGAAAGCGACAACGATTTGAAAGTTAAAGAAACTTTTGCCCAGATTGTACAAAGTGAGCCAATTTTAGGCAATACTGAAGCCGATGGTGATGGCCAGCTGATATTCCTGGATCAGGAAGGAAACCGCTATCCGGAATTTAACTCAAGCGGTTTCGGATCTGGTATGTTTATGGCATCTACTTTTATAGAGCACCTGCAAAACAGAAAAGACCCGCGTTTATTTCTGTATTGTACACAAACAAAAATCGGTAAAGAGGCAGGCAAGCCAATTAATGATTTCACATCATACGAAGGCGGAGACCCTGCAGCTCCTTATGCCGAAACCAGTATTAAAGCCGCAGCAGGTAAAGTATCTAAAGTGAACGACCGTTTTCCAAGCAATCCTACCAATGAACCTTTGGTACTAATGGGCTATTCAGAACAAGAATTCATTATTGCCGAAGGAATTGTAAGAAACTGGATTACCGGCGATGCTAACCAGCACTACAAAAACGGGGTTAAAGCATCCTTTAAATTCTATCAAACTTATGTTAAAGGTTACGAGGCCTACCTAACCGAAGAAAAAGCAAATGAATACTTAGCATTACCCGTAAACAACTTTGCTTTGAGTACAACTACTGCCCAAAAAATGGAACAGATAATTACTCAAAAGTATTTAAGAACCTTTTTCCAATCGGGCTGGAGTGCATTTTACGATAACCTTAGAACCGGATACCCTGATTTCCGTCGTCCTGCCGGTGTTACCATCCCTTACCGTTGGATTTATCCTCAATCGGAATACGACAACAACCGCGAAAATGTTTCAAAAGCAATTGAAACCCAGTTTGGTGCGGGTAACGATAAAATAAACCAACAAGTTTGGTGGGTAAAATAACCCCGTATTCTCTATAATTTGTACAAAGGATTGATTAGTTTAGGCTAACCAATCCTTTTATTATAACACACCTAAATGGAAACCAGAAGAGACTTTATCAAGAAAGCAACCTTATTAACCGGTGCGCTAGGCATAGCAGGTATTTTACCGCCATCAATACAAAGAGCTATGGCAATAGACCCTAAAGTGGGCAGTACCTTTTTAGATGCAGAACATGTGGTATTTTTAATGCAGGAAAACAGGTCGTTTGACCATGCATTTGGCACACTTAAGGGCGTAAGGGGCTTTAACGACCCCAGAGCCATTGCCCTGCCTAACCAATACCCTGTATGGTTGCAAAGCAATAAAAAAGGCCAAACCTATGCCCCTTTCAGATTAAATATTAAAGATACAAAAGCAACCTGGATGAGTGCCCTTCCACATTCGTGGGAAAACCAGGTAGATGCCCGTAACAACGGCAGATATGATGGCTGGCTTGAGGCCAAAAGATCAGGCAATAAAGAATATGCGGATATGCCATTAACTATGGGCTATTACAATCGCGAGGATATTCCTTTCTATTATTCCCTTGCTGATGCTTTTACAGTGTGTGATCATAATTTCTGCTCTATTTTAACAGGAACCAGCCCTAACCGCTGCTTTTTCTGGACAGGTAAAATCCGCGAAGAACAAAACGCCACCTCAACAGCACACCACTCAAATGGATATATAGATGGGTCAGAAAAAGTTTCATGGAGTACATTTCCTGAGCGCCTGTCTAAACACAATGTAGACTGGAAAATATATCAAAACGAGTTAAGTGTAGGTGTAGGTTTGGAAGATGAGGAAGACAGCTGGCTGGCTAATTTTACAGATAATGATATGGAGTTTTTTAAACAATATCATGTAAAAAGGCATCCTGAACACCTGGTTTACCTGCGCAAAGCAAAAACTGAACTGGAAACCAAATTAAAAGATAAACCAGACGATAAACTTAAAAAGAAGCTGGATTTTGTTACCAAAGAGATTGAATTTCTGGAAGTAAACACCCTCGACAAATTAACTCCTGAACAACAAGACTTACATAAAAGAGCCTTTGTTACCAACCGCAATGATCCCGACTTCCATAGCCTGGAAACCATTACTTATGACGACAATGGCATTCAAAGAACTGCCCAAATTCCTAAAGGAGATGTGCTGCATCAATTCCGGGAGGATGTTGACGCTGGTAAATTACCAACAGTTTCATGGCTTGTTGCACCTTCCAACTTTTCTGACCATCCGGGTGCACCATGGTACGGTGCCTGGTACCTATCTGAAGCAATAGATATTTTAACCAAAAACCCTGAAGTATGGAAAAAGACCATCTTTATTCTTACTTACGATGAAAACGACGGATACTTTGATCACCTGCCACCTTTTGTATCTCCCGACCCAAAAAATCCGGCAACAGGAATAGTTTCAAAATCATTAGACAACAGCTCTGAATATCTTTACAAAGGCAAAAACAGCGAAAGAGAAAGTTCAATTGGTTTAGGCTTTAGAGTACCTATGGTAGTCGTATCGCCATGGTCACGTGGCGGTTATGTAAACTCTCAGGTATTTGACCACACCTCTTCTATCCAATTTTTAGAGCAGTTTCTGAGTCATAAAACAGGTCAGAAAATTTACGAAGACAACATCAGCTCATGGAGACGAAGCCTTTGTGGCGATTTAACTTCTGTATTCAGACCTTACAACGGCGAGAACATTCCTTTGCCAAAAGCAGTAGAAAGATTACCTTTTCTTGAGAGCATCCACAAGGCAAAATTTGCCAAGCTCCCTAATAATTTCAAAAACCTGGATCAGCTGGCTATTGCAGGCATCATAAAAAACCCTAAGGGAAATCCTAACCTGCCAAAACAGGAACCTGGTATTAAACCTGCAAATGCAATTCCATATGAGCTTTATGCCCATGGTGCTTTTGACAAGGCCAGCAATCAGTTTAAAGTTGACTTTACCGCAGGCAACAAATTCTTTGGAGAAAAGGCTAAGGGTGCCGGTTTTATAGTATACGCTAATGACAACAACTGGAATTTTACGGTTGATGCAGGCGATATGTTAAACTACAGCTGGCCTTTAAACAATGATGCTTACGATTTAAAAATATACAGTGCCAACGGTTTTTACCGCAGATATAAAGGTGGTGCCAACGACCCTAAAATTGCTATTTCTTTAATGTACCAAAGTGAAAAAGACGGCAGCAGGGTAAATGGCAATGTATTACTACATGTTAAACGTTTAGCTACCGGCGAACAGGTTAGCTTAACAGTAAAAGACAACAGCTATAAAAAAGCGGCTGTAAAAGCGGTTTTAAAGAAAAATCAGGAAGAGATTTTTATTCCTTTGGATCTGAAATCGAGCCATAGCTGGTATGATTTTACTGTAACCGCAGAAAAACATACAGGCTATAGTCAGCAATTTGCAGGCCATGCAGAGCATTCAAAAGAAAGCTTTACTGATCCACTAATGGGAGATATGGTTTAAAACGATAAGAGAGATCTCATGGTTATGCCAGTTCAAGAGACTTTCTTATTGTTGGGATGACTATGACTTTCAATGCAACTTTTAAACAGTTTTTCGCAACACAGCGCTAAAAACTACTTAAAACATGTAAAAAATCACTTAAAAACTATTTAAAACAGTTGAAAAACAGTTG
>Ga0157371_10000710_pt1 | contig 39002 bp, 26 predicted proteins | sample C45metaG_FD_113462 | JGI IMG/M metagenome (GOLD analysis project Ga0157371, IMG submission 113462) | Corn rhizosphere microbial communities from Kellogg Biological Station, Michigan, USA - C4-5 metaG | ecosystem: Host-associated > Plants > Roots > Rhizosphere > Soil | place: USA: Michigan... | reverse complement strand
CTGCCGACACCCAGGCCGGCAAGGCCATCAACAAACTGGTCGACGAGTATTACGATGCCTACGCGCGCTTCGAGCCGGTCTGGGCGACCGAGTCCGGCGACGGCCGCTTCGATGGCCAGCTTGGCCTGCCGATCGCGCCGAAGAACCGCGACGCGCAGTTCGCGCTGTACCGCGGTTACCTGAAGCGCCTGGGCACGATCCCGCGCGAGCGCCTCAATCCGCGTGACCAGGCAAGCTACGACATCGTCAAGTTCGAGCTCGAAACCGCGCTGCGCCTGGGCAGCTTCCCCGAGCACCTGCTGCCGGTGGACCAGATGTTCAACATGCCGGTCTTCATGGCCAACTACGCCGGCGGCCAGGGCGCACAGCCCCTCGCCACGCCGCAGGATTACCGCAACTACCTGAGTCGCCTGGACCAGATGGTCGCCTACATCGACCAGGCGATCGCGAATATGCGCGAAGGCGTCAAGCGCGGCGTCGTGCATCCGCGCGAGCCGATGCTGTCCCTGCTGCCGCAGCTGAAGGCACTGGTCGCGGCCACGCCCGAGGCCAGCATCTTCTACAGCCCGATCAAGGCGCTGCCGGCGGGCTTTTCAAACGCCGACAAGACCAAGCTGACGGCGTCGTACCGCAAGACGATCGCTGACAAGCTCAATCCGGCACTGGCGCGCCTGGCCACGTATGTCGAGAAGGACTACCTGCCGGCCACCCGCACGACGGCCGGCTGGGGCGCACTGCCGAATGGCGCCGAGTGGTACAAGGCGCGTGTGGCAGCGATGACCACCACGAGCCTGACGCCCGAGCAGATCCACGAGATCGGCCAGAAGGAAGTGGCGCGCATCCAGGGCGAGTACGGCAAGATCGGCCCGAAGATGGGGTACACCGGTCCTGCGGCCGGCCTGCCGCGCTGGGTATCGGAGCAGCCGAAGTACAAGCCGTTCACGTCGGATGCGCAGGTGATCGCCGTGTTCGAAAAGATCGACGCCGACGTGCGCACCAAGCTGCCGAAGCTGTTCTCGCTGATGCCGAAGGCGCCGCTCGAAGTGCGCCTGGAACCGGAACTGACACGCGAGACGGCGTCGGACCATTACTCGTCACCGGCGGCCGATGGCTCGCGCCCCGGCGTGTTCTGGTCGGTGGTGAACGACCCGACCAAGTACGGCAGCACCGGCATGGTCACGCTGTACCTGCATGAAGGTCAGCCGGGCCACCACTTCCACATCGCGCTGACCCAGGAGCTGGGCCTGCCGAACTTCCGCAAGTTCGGTGGCAACACGGCGTTCACCGAAGGCTGGGCGCTGTACGCCGAGACGCTGGGCAAGGAGATGGGCCTGTTCGACAAGCCGGAAGATTATTTCGGCCACCTGAACGACGAGATGCTGCGCGCGGCGCGCCTGGTGGTCGACACCGGGATGCACACCAAGGGCTGGAGCCGCGATCAATCGATCACGTACTTCCGCGAGACGCTGGGCTACTCGGAACTGGAAGCACGTGCCCAGATCGAGCGCTATATGGTGATGCCGGGTCAGGCGCTGGCATACAAGATCGGCGCCCTGAAGATCATGGAACTGCGTCAGCGCGCGCAGGCGGCACTGGGCGACAAGTTCAACCTGCCGGCATTCCACCGTGTGGTACTCGATGAAGGCACGCTGCCGCTGGCAGTGCTGGAGGCGAAGGTCGATCGCTGGATTGCAGCGTCGAAGTAAAGACGTGGGGGGCGTTACCAACGCCCTAAAACAACGTCGTTCCCGCGGAGGCGGGAACCCAAGTTCTCATGCGCTGGCCAAAAGTGCGATAGTGGCCTGCTGCTAACTGGGGTTCCCGCCTTCGCGGGAACGACGTTTCTACGTTACGGGCCAATCTCTGGCGGCGTGTTCAACGCTCGATCATGAACACCGGATACCGGCGCCATTCCGGCTCGCGGTAGCGCGCGCAGTTGGCGAAGATGAAGTCCAGCACCGCTTCCTGGTTGGTTAGCAAGCCAGGATGTGCGCCCTTCCACTGTTCGAACTTCACCGCCAACTCCGGTTCCTGCGCCAGCAGCCGCTCGGCCTCGTCCTCGAACACATACTCCGAATACGCTTCCTTCTTTTCCAGCACGCTGTTGAAGAAACCCCAGCGGAAGAAGCTGTCGTGCGCCAGCGGCTCGAGCGTCTCGACCGCATAGCGCGCATTGTCCTGGTCCAGCGGCACCAGATAATCCCCGGCGCGCAGCTGCACGCTGGCGTGGCGCCGTTCGAGCACCACGTCGTCATGGAACATATGGCCCTCGTACGCCGTCGGGCGCGAGGTCACGCTGTCGATCTGGTAGTACGCGACGTTCTGCATGCGGTCGGCGTCGATGCGCTCCATGCGCACGCCATTCCATGCCAGGCGCTCGATCGCTTCACGCCACTGCTGCGGCACGACATACGCCTGCGGCGCCGGCACGCTCACGTCCACCGGGAAGCGGTTGTAATAGGCGATGTCGCGTTCCCAGACGCTGCTGCGGTCGTAGTACAGGCGCGAATAGTCGCCCAGCACGCTCTTTTTATATTTGGCTTCATACCCTTTGAAACGGAAGCTCGACGGATTGGCTTCGTCCATCTTCCAGCGCACCGGCCACTCGGCTTGCGTGCGGCCCGCATCCTTGGCCGCGCGGCGCAGCGCCTGGATGCGCGGGGCGTTCTGCACGGTGAAGGCCAGCGCGACGTCGACCAGCGCGCGCATCGATTCGTAGCGGTCCCGGAACGGCTTGAGCATGTGCGTTTCGGGCATGAAGCCGATCGTATGGTGCAGCGCTGCGTAGCCGGTCGAGAAGCGCGCGGTTTCCAGGAATTCGGCGATGCCGTGGTCGGGGCTGTCCTGCACCGGGTTCACGTACGGGCAGGTGGGCCAGCCGCGCGCATCCATCCCGGCATACATCGCGGGCAGCATCTCGGCGCGCAGGAACTCGCCCAGGCCGCCGCCAAGCTTGTCGGCCTGCGTATGGATCAGCGTCATCGTATAGCTGTAGTCGGCGCCGTTGGACGTGTGGGTATCGACCATGACGTCCGGGTCCCAGGCCGTGAACAGTTCGTTGAACACGCGCGCCGTGAGCGTGTCGCACTTGACGAAGTCGCGGTTCAGGTCGAGGTGGCGGCTGTTGCCGCGAAAGCCGAACTGCTCCGGCCCGTCCTGGTTCACGCGCGACGTGTCGGCGCGGTTGAAGGCGCCGTCGACGTTGTACAGCGGGACGAACAGGAACACGGTCGTGCCCAGCGCGGCCAGGCGCTCCGGCTCGACGCAAAAATCGCGCACCAGCGCCATGCAGCCGTCGACGCCTTCCGGCTCGCCCGGGTGGATGCCGTTGTTGTTGAAGAAGACCGCGCGCCCGGCGGCCTTGATCGCAGCGCGGTCGAACACGCCGTCGCTGCTGACCACACCGGCGTGGATCGGCACGCCGGCATCGGACACGCCCACCTGCTCAAAGCGCAGCACTGCCGGATACTGGCGCGCGAGGTCGTGATACCAGGCGATGCAGTCGGCCCAGGTGGTGGTCTGGTTCAGATTGCCTTGTTCGTAGGGCGTGAGGGGTGCAGTAGCCATGTGTTCTTCGCTAGTAAAAAGGATGCTTACAGGATGACGCCGGAAGGTGCGGCGGGCGCAGTCGCCGTGGGCGCGGCCGCCGCCGGCGGCGCCAGCGTCAGCGGCAGGGCGATGGCGACATCGGTGCCTTCGCCGGGGCTCGAGCGTACCTCGATCGTGCCGTGCAGCGCGTAGGCGCGCTCGCGCATGCCGATGATGCCGATGCCTTCGGAGGCGCTGGCCGTGTCGAAGCCGGCGCCGTCGTCGACCACGCGGATGCGCAGCATGCCCTTGCCTTCGTCGAGCAGCAGGCTGACGTGCGCCGAACGCGCCGCGGCGTGCTTCATGACGTTCGACAGCGCCTCCTGCACGATGCGGTAGGCCGAGATGGCCAGCTCGTTGGACAGGCGCGCGAAGTCACCTTCGCTGTGCAGGTCGAAGCGGCAGCCGGACGTGGTGTCGTAGTGGCGCACCATCTCTTCGACCGCGCCGTGCAGGCCAAGCATGTCGAGCACCTCGGGCCGCAGGCGGCGCACCAGGCGCCGGCCATTGGCGTACAGGTCAAGCGCGAGCTTGGTGATCGCTTCGGACTTGCGCTTGATTTCCACCACCTCGGGGCCGGCAGGCGCCTTGGCCGCCAGCAGGCCGATCGCCTGCGCCTCGAGGCGCGCCGCGATCAGCGACGCATTGAGTTCGTCATGGATCTCGACCGCGATGCTCTTGCGCTCGTCCTCGATGATCTCGTTGACCTTCTGGATCAGTTTGCGCTTGTCGGCATCGGCGCGCAGTGCTTCGTTGCGCGAGGCGAGCAGGTCGCGCGTGCGCTCGGCCACCTTGTTTTCGAGGTCGCGCTTGGATTCGCCCAGCGCCAGCGACATCTCGCCGATCGACGATTGCAGCTCGCCGATCTCGCCGCCGGTGGTGACGGGCGGATGGACACGGAAGTTACCGCCCCGGATCTGACGCAGCGTACCGATCGCCTCGCGCAGCGGTACGATCAGCGAGCGCGCCAGCACCCAGGCCAGGATGCCGCTGGCGGCCAGCGCCAGCGCCGCCATCGACAGCTCGATCTGGAAGCGGTCGGTCTGCTTGGCCATCATGTTCGCCGGCGACATCGTCACCCGCACCCAGCCCACCACTTCGGTGGTCAGTGTGGGCGGACGCGAATCGCTCGACGCCGACACGTGCGGCGTGCCGTTGTCCGAGAACAGGTTGATCCACACGACCTGCTTGCGGATCGGGGCTTCGTAGTAGTGCGACTGGGCGTCGGCGGCCGATTCGGACACCACGCGCACGGCAGCGCGGCCGCTGCCGTCGATGACGTCGACGCGATAGATGCTGCGGTCGGACTGCACCAGGCCATTGATCGTCAGGCGCAGATCCGACAGGTTGCCCGAGATGACGTTGTACTCGGACGTCTCGGACAGCGCGCGCGCCAGGATGCGGCCACGCTCGGCCAGCTCTTCGGCCACCTGCGCGCGGTGCGCGTACCACGAGTACCAGACGAAAGACGTAAACAGCAGGATCACCGGCAGCATCGTGATGACGGCCATGCGCCGCCCGACACCCCAGCCGCGCCAGAAACGCAGGTTCATCGCGCCGCCGGCGCCGGCGCTGGGCGGGCGAAGTTGCGCGCAACATCCGTCACGCGCAGATCGAGCGAGCTGGCCACGCCTTCGTTGATGATCGTGCGGAAGTAGCGCGGGAACTGCGGCGCAGGCAGTTCGCCGGTGCGCACGAAATCGGCCGTGAGCTCGGCCACCTGGGCATTGATCTCTTCGACTTCCGAATACGTGGTGGCCAGCGCACCGACCTTGACCATGTCGGCCGAAAAACCGATCACACCCTGCTTGCGGCGGTAGGTCGAGAGCAGGATGTTGCGCACGTTTTCGGCGTTGTAGATGTCGCTGTCGGGCAGCGCCAGCAGCGTCTCGGCGCGCGTCATGCTGTTCAGCGTGTGATTCAGGTCGTCGCCCGGCGTGAACATCTGGATCTCGGCGGCGTCGTGCAGCACCGGGCGCAGGAAGGCGGTGTCGGGGCCGAGCAGCACGCCCACGCGCACGGGGCGGCCGTACACGAGTTCGGCCAGGCGCATCTGGTCGTTCGGCGCCGGCTCGGCATACACCGCCGTGATGGCGATGCGGCGTGGCTTGGGCAGGCGCGCCGTCAGGCCGCGCCATACCTGGCTCGAGGTATAGGCCGAGATGACGACGCAATCGCAGCGCCGCGACAGCGCATCGCGCAGCGCGGTCGGGCCGATCGCGATATAGAGCATGCGGCGCTTTTGCGCGAGCTCGGTGCGAAACGCGGCGAACGTCGGCACCAGGCGCTTGTACAGGTCGTCGACGATGCGGTGCGTGACCGCGCTGTCGTCGCCGGTGATGATCTGGAAGCGGTAGCCCTGCACTTCTTCGCGCTCGCGCTCCGTTTGCGTGGCCTGCGGGGCCTGCGCGGCGTGGGCGGCATGGGCGCCGCTGGCGGCCAATGCCAGCGTCATGGCGATCAGCGGGGCCAGTGAACGCGCGCGTGAAGCGTTCTGCATCCGGCGCAGGAGCTTGGCCATCGCTTACGGCTCGATCAGGCCGTGCTTGACGGCCAGCAGGGTGATGCTGGCCTGGCGGTGCACGCCCAGCTTTTCCTTGATTGACTGGCTGATATTGCTGATGGTCTTGGTCGACAGATCGAGCCGCTCGGCGATTTCGGCGTTGGTCATGCCCTCGGCCATGAACTTGAAGATTTCCAGGCCGCGCTCGTCGAGCTGCGACTGCGGCGTGACTTCACCGCGCACGGCCATGCTGGCCAGGCGCGACGCGATATGCGGCAGGAAGTACAGCTTGCCCTCGTGCGCGTGCCGTACGGCGGTGGCCAGGTCGGCCGGGTCGCAATCCTTGGTGACGAAGGCGTGGGCGCCGAGGCGGTAGGTTTCCTTGATCAGACTATCCTGGTCAAACTGGCTGAGAAAAACGATCTTGGCCGACGGATCGGACTTCAGGATGGCCTGCGCCGCATCCATGCCGGTCAGCTCGGTGCCGAAGCGCATGTCGAGCACGGCGACGTCGGGCTGCTCGGCCGCGTACAGCGCGGTGGCTTCGCTCGGGGTCTTGGCCTGCCCCACCACCTGCATGCCGGCCGCTTCGAGCGACATGGCAAAACCGGTCATGACGATGGGGTGATCGTCGGCCAGCATGACGCGGATGGGTTTGTTCTGATCTGCCAATTTGTTCTCCTGGCGCGGGGGCCTGTGGTGCACATGCGTTGCGCGTGCGGTACCTGGGGCGGCATGCACGGCCGAGGCAATGGGCCCCGGGAATAGAGGGGAATTATTTCACACAACGGGCGGGGAAGCGATGGGTAAAAAGGCGCATATGACATGCAATGCGCGCTGACGCGGTGCATTGGCTGGACGTGCTGGAAACATCGTCGCACTCTAAACCACCGAATAATAGAACTAAGATTACCTCATAATAGATTTGCAAATTGCTATGCTCTAGCATATATTTATTCCATCAGCGGCAAATATGCACCCTTCAACAATACGCAGGGAGGTCGATATGCATTGTTTTCACATTCATGATGGTGTCGGTAGCAAGTCGGCAAGTTTGCCCTCATCGCCGGACCTGGCCTATGTCTGGACACTCTCGTAGTCAAAACCGTCCTCTTTCGCCCGCCCCTTTTACCCGGCGGGCTTTTTTTCGCCCTGATGACAGGTGCATGGAGAACAACCGATGGATGCCGTCCGCGCCGTAACACCAGCCTTCTACATCACGGGTTTCAGACATGCCCTTGCCGGCGCTGTCGCACTGGCCGCCCTCGCCGTCTTGGCCTGGCAGGCGCTGGCCCCGCCCGACGTGCCGGCGCCCGTCACATCGATCGCTTCCCCCGCGTGGGATGCGCGCGTGACCGGCCATCAGCGGGTGCTTGCGGCCAGCCCCCGTTCGATCGGCGGCAATGACAATGCGCACGCGCGCGACTACCTGATACAGCAACTACGCGCGATGGGACTGGCGCCTGTCGTGCAGCCCGCCACCGTCCGCACATCGGTCACCCGACTCTTCGGCGGCATTCACCACACGATCGGGATCGTGCACAACGTTGTCGCGACGATTCCGGGCACTGCGCCCGATGCTGCGCGGCGCCCCGCGCTGCTACTGGCAACCCACTACGACAGCGGCGCGGCGCCGCGTGACGCCCTGCCCGGTGCGGCCACCGCCAGCGCCCTGCTCGAAACCGCCCGCGCATTGCGCGCCGCCCCGCCGGTGAGCGACATCGTGCTGCTGTTTGCCGACGGCGAGCGGGTTGGCATGCTGGGGTCCCGAGGATTTGTCGAACAGCACCCGCTGGCCGGCCGCATCGGCATGGCGCTCCGGTTCGATGGCGCCGTCGACGGCCCGCTACGCATGCTGGAGGCGAGCAGCGCGGGTACACCGGCCCTGGCGGGGTGGATGCAGGCGGCGCCCGAGCTGCGTGGCACGTCCGCGACTGCGACGCTGGCATGGCTGCTGGGCGGGCCTACTGGCTGCTGCCACAGCAGCCGCTTGACGACTGGCGCCGCGACCTGTTCGCGGGCCGCGCGAAGCCAACCGTCTTCGTCGAAGTCTTTGGCCTGCGCAGCGCGCCCCAGTGGTACGCCGTCGCGCCGCGCGACGATGGGATCGCGTTTCCCGAGTGCTTCATCCTGCGCAACCACGTGGGGAAGGTGCGGCTGGCCAGATTCACGGTACGCTCGGCCAATCGCGCCCCGCATATCGCGCTGGCCATGCAGGGCGCCAGGGCGCTGCGCTCGCGCGTCGACGGCGTGACGCTCAGCACGACGGAAAGCGCGTGGTCGCTGTCGCTGTACGGGATGGGGGACCGGGTACTGCAAATCGAGATCGAAAGTGAGCCCAACGAAATCTTCGCCATCACGGTGCAGGAACACATCCCCGGCCTGCCACGGCACCTCATGCCAGCGGGCGCACACGACGTGGCGCCACAGGTGGGCGCGACGATGTCGACGGATATCCTGCGGTTTTACTGACAAGTTGTCATAAAATGGCCGCGCGCGCCACGAGTGCGCCCTTCCCGATGAATGGCTTGATTAACCATGCAGCGTCAACTTCGCGGCATTCACTTCGCAGCAGGACTCCATGCACAAGATCGTCTCTTCCCTCATCCTCTCCGTCCTCGCCGGCAGCCTGGCGCTGGCCTTCCCGACCCATGCCCAGACCAGGGCCAAGGCCACCGTGCAAGAAGCGCCGCTGCGCGCGCACATGGCGTTCCTGTCATCCGATGCGCTCGAAGGCCGCGGTACCGGCCAGCGCGGCGGCGAGCTGACCGTTACGTATCTTGAAACGCAAGCTGCCGCCGTGGGTCTAAAGCCCGGCAATGGCAAGAGTTTCCGCCAGCCGGTCAAGATCGCCGGTGTGCGTTCGCTGCCCGAGAAGAGCAATGTCGGCATCGTCGCCAACGGCAAGGCCGTGTCGCTGCAGTTCGGCGCTGACTGGGTCTGGGGTCCAGGCGACGGCAAGGCCGATCACACGCTCGACGCCGAGATGGTCTTCGTCGGCTACGGCATCGTGGCGCCGGAAGAAAAGTGGGATGACTTCAAGGGCATGGACGTCAAGGGCAAAGTGATCGTGATGATGGTGAACGATCCGGCGCCGACCGCCGCCGAAGCGAACCGCTTCAACGGCGCGGGCCTGACCTACTACGGTCGCTGGACCTACAAGCTCGAAGAAGCGGCGCGCCAGGGCGCAGCCGGTGTCCTGCTGATCCACACCGATGCATCGGCCTCGTATGGCTGGAGCGTGGTGCAGAACAGCTGGGCCAACGCCGAGCGCTTCCAGCTCACCGAAGGCAAGGTAGGCAGCGGCCTGCAGGGCTGGATGACCGACGCCACGGCGCGCAAGGTGTTCGCAGCCGGCGGCCAGGATCTGGACAAGCTGCGCGCCGCCGCTGAAGACAAGAACTTCAAGCCGGTCGCACTGAATGCTCGCGTCAAGGGCGAGGCGCGCGCGCAGGTGCGCACGCTGGAAGAGTTCAACGTGGCCGGCGTCGTGCCGGGCACCGACCCGAAGCTGAAAGACGAAGTGGTGATCTACTCGGCGCATTGGGATCACATGGGCAAGCAAGGCACCGAGGGCGACACGATCTTCAACGGCGCCGTCGACAACGCATCGGGCACCGGCGCGCTGCTGGCGATGGCCGCCGAAGCAGTGAAGAACCCGGCCAAGCGCAGCCAGATGTTCCTGTGGGTCGGCGCCGAAGAGCAAGGCCTCTTGGGCAGCGCCGCCTACGTAGCCGCACCCCTGTGGCCGATCGCCAAGACCGCCGCCAACCTGAACCTCGATAGCCTGAACTGGGTTGGCCTGGTCAAGGACGTCAGCGTGCCGGGCAGCGAGCGCACCGAACTGGGCGCGATGGCGGCCACGGTGGCCAAGTCGATGGGCCTGGTCATTGCGCCAAGCAAGCCGGATCTGGGCGGCGGCTACTTCCGCAGCGACCACTTCAGCTTCGCCAAGGCCGGCGTGCCCGCCTTCTCGGTTGGCGCCGGCAGCAGCTGGGTGAAAGACGTCGACGCGAACAACGCCAAGGCCAAGACCTACCGCGCCAAGTACCACCAGGTGGGCGACGAGTACGATCCGAGCTGGGATCTGTCGGGCATGGTGCAGCAGGCGCAGTTCACGCTGAACCTGGGCCGTGCAGTGGCCGATGCGCCGAAGATGCCGACCTGGAAAGCGGGCGACCCGTTCGGCAAGGCACGCGAAACGGCGAAATAATTCGCGTCAGTAGCAGGACCTGAACGGGCTGGCGTGCATGACGAGTGCGCGCCAGCCCGTTTCTCGTTGTAGCATCACGCCATCGAGCGATGAAAGGCATGCAATGCAGGAGAACGAACTGACGCTGGGCGATGGCCGGGTGCTGCACTATTACGACTGGAAGCCGGAGTTCAAGGAACCCGAGCTGACGGTGTTCTGGCACCACGGCACGCCGAACATCGGCAAGCCGCCTGCCCCACTGTTTGCCGCCGCGCTCGAAATGGGCATCCGCTGGATCGGCTACGACCGGCCCGGCTACGGCGGCTCGAGCGCGAAGAGCGGCCGCGATGTCGCCTCGTGCGCCGAAGACGTCGCGCGCATCGCCGACCAGCTCGGGATCGAGCACTTCGCCGTGATGGGGCATTCGGGCGGCGGGCCGCACGCGCTGGCCTGCGCCGCGCTGCTGCCCAAGCGCGTCATCGCCGCCGTCAGCATCGCGGGCCTGGCGCCGTTCGATGCGGCGGGCCTGGACTGGTTCCAGGGGATGACGGCATCGGGCGCGGCAGCGCTGCGGGCCGCTGCGCAGGGGCATGCGGCCAAGGTGCAGCACGAAGGGCTCAATCAGGAATTCGATCGCGAGATGTTCACGCCCGAGGACTGGGCCGAGCTGTCCGGCACGTGGTCGTGGTTCGACAGCGTGGTCCGGCCGGCGCTCAGCGAAGGCCCGGGTGGCCTGATCGACGACGACCTGGCGTATGTCACGCCATGGGGGTTCGACTGCGCGCGCATCGTGCAGCCGGTGCTGCTTGTGCATGGGGCGCAGGACCGCGTGGTGCCATGTGCGCACAGCGAGTGGCTGGCGCGTAGCTGCCGCTCGGCGCGGCTGTGGCAGCGGCCGGATGACGGGCATATCTCGGTGTTGAACAGCGCGGCGTCGGCGTTGGCGTGGTTGCGGGAGCAAGCGAGCGATGGTTGATCACGACGCCGACCACGACTTCATGACCTCATATAAATTCAACCTGCCGCGCGACGCCGCAACCGCGATCTTCGTCGTATGCCTGCTTCTGGCCCTGATGCTGCACGCGGTACCCGCGCTGCTGGCCGGTCTCCTGGCATTCGTGCTCACACGCGGCCTGCTGAGCATCCTGCGTACGCGTGACCTGTACAAAAAGCTGCGTTCGCATGAATTCATCGCGAGCTTCGTGGTCGGCCTGGGGTCGATCGCCGTGCTCGCCATCATCACCGTTCTGGTGGTTCGGCTGCTCGAGGGCGAATCGTTGCGTGCGTTCTCGCTGAAGGTGGCCGAGACGATCACGCAGATCAAGCAGTTTCTGCCGCCGGCGCTGGCTGAGTACGTGCCGCAATCACTCTTCGAGATGCGCGAACTGGCGTCGGACACCTTGAAGGAGCATGTCAATGCGGTCGCGGGCATCGGCTCGGGTATCCTGCGCAGCCTGCTGTTGACCGTGATCGGCTGGATCACGGGGGTGCTGGCCGCGGTGAGCATTACCGTCACACCGACCGACGAAACAAGACATTCCGTGTTTTACAGGACTTGGCATCGCCATTGGAGCATGCTGGCCACCGCTTTCAAGAACGTGGCCTGGGCGCAGACCAAGATTGCCGCCATCAACGCAACGCTGACGGGGATGTACCTGTTAGCCGTGATGCCGGCCCTGGGCTGGCATCTCCCCTACGTCAAAACCCTCATCCTGGCGACGTTCCTCTTTGGGCTGCTGCCCGTCGTGGGCAATATCGTGTCGAACACCCTGATCTGCACGATCGCGCTGAGCGTTGCGTTTCCGGCCGCTGTCATTTCGGCGGTGTTCCTCCTCGTCATCCACAAGCTGGAATATTTCCTGAGCGCGCGGATTCAAGGCCATCGCATCGGCGCAAAAGTCTGGGAACTGCTCATCGTGCTGTTCGCGTTCGAGATCATGTTCGGCCCGGCCGGCATGGTCGCGGCACCCGTCATCTACGCCTTCGTCAAAGCCGAATTGAAGCGGATTCGCTGGTTGAACTGACGCCGGGCTACCTGGCGTCAATGATTAAAATTGTTGTAATAATCTCCTGCCTTGGTTTACCAACTTGCGAATTTGGTTGGGCCAATCTAGAATCGATGAACCGGTTAGGCGCGATGCATCGTCCGGTAGCCTGACGCATCAACCAGATCGGCACGGGCTCTGACATCGAGCCTTCTTCGCAGTTAAAAAAATACAAGCCGGAGACATCTTGAAAACCAAACACCTACTGCAAGCCCTTGCGCTCGTCGCACTGGGCCAGGGGGGCGTGCACGCGGCGCCCCTGATGCTGCAAGACGCCAGCATCACTGCCACCTACAACGGCGCCGCCGACGGCATGCTTGGGCTGGATCACGGCTTCGCGGCCGGACCAGGCGCCAATACCAGCAAGCTCGACCCTACCGATACCGGCGTGGAGTTCTTCACGTCGGATTTCCTGTTCGGGATCGACTTTTCCGCTGACGGCATGCTGACCGTGATCGCCAACTATGCCGTCGCGCCCGGCGCCTACAGCATGCGTTTCGATCTTGGCGGCGCACTGCCGATCACGGCGTTCACGCTGGCCGGCATGGGCGGCGTCACTGGTATGCCTGGCCTGTCGATCATCGACAGTCACACGATCGCACTCGACCTGAGCGGGGTCGACTGGAGCGAATTTGGCGCACTGAGCGCGCGCCTTGAAACCGGGACGGCGGTGGCGGTGCCCGAGCCCGGCGCACCTGCGATTCTGCTGGGCGGCCTGGCTGCACTGGCGCTCGTGCAAAACGGCCGCAACGGACGCAAACCACGCGCCTGACCTCGCGTCTCTCGCCATTCAAGGACAGTCCGGCAGCGCGTCAAGCGCGGCGGCGGGCTCGCGGCCTCATTTCCTCCACCAGGAGAACCACATGCACTATCCACGTTTGCATGCAGCGCTGTGCGCTGCCCTACTCTTTGCCAGCAGCGGACACGCTGCGGCCGCCGTCGATCCGGCGCGCCAGAGCGCCCCCGCCGATGGCTGGGCCAGCCAAGCCGGCGGCACGATCGGCGGCGCGAATGCCGTCGAATCCCAGATCTACACGGTCACCAACCGCGCCCAACTGCTGGCGGCGATCCAGAACGGCGGCGTCGACAACAAGATCATCAAGCTCGTCGGGGTGCTCGACATGAGCGAAGGCCAGCCCTACACCAGCAACGCGGACCAGGCGGCGCGCGGCGCGGTGCGCCTGAAAAGTAATACGACGCTGATCGGCGGCGCCAATGCGGGCATCGTCAACGGCCACATCATCCTGTCGAACGTCTCGCAAATCATTATCCGCAACCTCAAGCTCGTCAATCCATGCGATGTCGCGCCCGTCTGGGATCCGAACGACGGCTCGAGCGGCAACTGGAACAGCGCCTTCGACGCCATCGCCGTAACGGGCTCGAGCCATGTCTGGATCGACCACAACAGTTTTACCGACGTCCCGCGCACCGACAATTTCCTGCCTGTCGAGAACGGCAAAGTGAAGCAGTGCCATGACGGCGCGGTCGATATCACGAATGCGTCCGACTACGTCACCGTGTCGTACAACGTCTTCGGCGAGCACAACAAGAACAACCTGGTCGGCAGCGGTGATGGCGCAACGGGCGATGAGGGCAAGCTGCGCGTCACGTTCAGCAACAACGTGTTCCGCGACGTTACCAGCCGCGCACCGCGCGTGCGGTATGGCCAGGTGCACTTGTTCAACAACTACTATGCCGGTTCGACGTCGCACCCGGTCTACGCCACCAGCTATTACGTTGGCGTGGGCCATGCTGCCAAGATCCTGTCTAACAACAATGTGTTCGAAGTCGCAGGGGCCACCGCCTGCAGCGACGTCGTTGAGAATTTCGGCGGCACGGTTCCCGGCGCCTTCAAGGACACCGGTTCGCTGCTCAACGCCAAACCGCTCGGCGCCTGCGGCGTGCCGACGACCGTCACCTGGACCCCGCCGTATGCGTTCAGCGCGCGGCCGATCCCGCTGGTCAAGGCCAACGCCCTGGCGCAGGCTGGCGGCGGCAAGCTGGTGACGACCATCAGCGGCACCGGCAAGGTCGTCGTCGATACCGGCCCGACGCTGGCCTGCCCCGCGACCGGCTTCTACTTCTGCGACGACTTCCAGAATGGCGGCAGCGCCAAATGGGACCTGAAACCATTGCCAGGCCCGAACGGCACCTTCAGCGTGGTGACGGAAGCTGCTGGCAGCGCCAACAAGGTGCTGCAATACACGGCAGCCACCACCGGCGGCGTGCTGGCCCTGATCAAGGACAGCGAGATGGGCGCCGTGCCGTCGGGCGACTACTTCGTCGAAGCCCGCATCCGGCCAATGACCAATGGCACCACCGGGAACAAGTTCCTGTTCCTGGTCACCCGCTACGTCGATGTCAACAACTGGTACGGCGCCGGCCTGAACGTGCAGAATGCCACCACCAGTACCCAGGTCGAGATCGTCAAGTTGCTCAATGGTGCGCTCAACCGGCAGCGCGCGGTGCGCAAACCGATCGCAATGGACGCCCAGTTCTATACGGTGCGGTTCGAGATGGTCGGCACCACGCTGACGGTGTATCTCGACGGCGAGAATCTCGGCTCGGTCACCGACAGCAGCTTTGCCGCGCGCGGCCGGGTCGGCCTGTACACGGCCAACAAGAGCTTCCAGATCGACGACGTGCGCATTGGCGATCCGCGCATGAAACCGGTGCAGCTGACGCTCGCCCCCGGCACGCCGACCTGGGCCGCCGAAGCTGGCGATGCCCCGCTGCAGGTGCAGGTCACTGCGGTGGCGGCCGACGGCACGCCCGACAGCTTCACCGCCGAGTCGAGCAACCCTGCGGTGGCCACCGTCACGCTCGACGGCGCGATGGCCACGATCGCACCGGTCGGCGCAGGCACGGCCGAGATCGTGTTCCGGGCGGGTTCGGACGCCACCATGACGCGTTCGATTGCGGTGACGATTGCGCCGCAATTCGTCCAGCCGACCCAGGTGTATCAACTGGACGGCGTCGCCTTGCCGGCGGCGATGGAAGGCGCCGCTTATATCGACAGCACGCTCAAGCTGGTGTTCGACAGGCCGCCGGTTCTCGGCGCGGGCGGCACGATCCGGGTCTTCCGCCAGGCGGACGATGCGCTGGTGGATGTGATCAAGCTAACCGGGGAAACCGACATGCTTGGTTATCCGGGCCAGGACCAGATCCGCAAGGTCAACACAACGCCGATCCAGATTGCCGGCAACACAGTGACCATCAAGCTGCACAGTAACAAGCTGGATTACAACACGGGGTATTACGTGGCGATCGCCGACGGCGTCTTCACCGGTACCAGCCTTGGCGGTGTGCCGTTCCGGGGCATCGGCAAACCGGGTGGGTGGGCATTTACCACTCGCGCGGCTGCGCCGAGTGGCACGAGCGTGACGGTGGACGACGATGGCGTGGCCGATTTCCGCACCGTACAGGGGGCGCTCAGTTATGCGATGCAGAACTTCGCCAGGGCCGAGCCGGTGACGATCCGGGTGATGAACGGCGCGTACGAGGAGCTGCTCTTTTTGCGTGGCAAGGACAATGTCAGCATCGTGGGCCAGAGCCGTGATGGCGTCGTGATCCGCTATACCAACCACAACACGCTCAATCCATTCACCGGCGCCAGCCAGGTGGCAAACGCTGCTGCAGCGGCGACCGGCGGGCGCGCCGTGATGCTGGTCGAGGCGGCGGACATGCTCGTGCTCGACACCCTCAGCATCGACAATACGACGCTGCGCGGCCCCACCACTGGCCAGGCCGAAACGCTGTACTTCAACAATGACGGCGGCCGCCTGATCGCGAAAAACAGCGCGTTCTACAGCGAGCAGGACACGCTCAACCTGAAGGGGTTCAACTGGTTTTACCGCAGCCTGGTATCGGGCAACGTGGACTTCATCTGGGGCGGCAGCCGCGCCGCGCTGTTCGAAGAAAGCGAGATCCGCACGATCGGCGACACCTCCAGCCCGACCAGCGGCGGTTACGTGCTGCAGGCACGCGTGATCAATCCGGCCGACAAGGGTTTTGTCTTCCTCAACAGCGCGCTGACGCGTGGCCCGGGCCGCGGCCCGCTCAAGAGCGAGGTGCCAGATGGCGCCACCTGGTTGGCGCGCAGCCCGGGCGGCACGGCGAGCTACGACAACATCGCGTTTATCAACACCCGGATGGACCGGCATGTGGCGCCTGCAGGCTGGGCCGGGCTGGGCGTGAACAGCCAGCCCGCCCCCAATCCGGTGGTGCCCAATGCGGTGAGCGGCTGGCGCGAATACGGCAGCACCGACCTCGCCGGTGTGCCGCTGGACCTGTCGCGCCGCGTCGGCGGTTACCTGCTGCGCGCCGATGAGGTGGAAGCTGGTTTTGCGACCCGCGCCCAGGTGTTCTCGGCGTTTGGGGCCGGAGAAGGCTGGAATCCGCAGCCGTAACGAAGGGTTGAAATGACGCAGGGCCTATCGCTTGGTGTACAAGCGATAGGCCCTGCGTGTTTGCTGCTTGTGCGTTTACCGGATTACTGGATCACGCCGCATGCCATGCGGGCGCCGCCACCACCCAGCGGTGCTGGATGGTCAGCGTGGTTGTCGCCACCGACGTGCACCATCAGGGCCTTGCCCTTGAGGTCCGCCATTTTCATGCGCGGGGCCAGCACCGGGTTGGTGGCCATGCCTTTTGCGTCAACGGAGAGACCTGGCAGATCGCCCAGGTGGCCATCGCCCCATGGGGTGCTGTGTTTCTTGGTGTTGGCCGGGTCGAGGTGACCGCCGGCGGCGCCCGCAGGCACGGTCTTGCCGTCTGCCTGGTTCGGTGCGCAGCTGCCGTTGGCGTGCACATGGAAGCCGTGCAGGCCCGGGGTCAGGTCCTTGAGCTCGGGAGTGAACACGACGCCGTATTGGCTTTCGCTGATTTTCACGGTACCGATGCTGGCGCCTTCGCCTTTATCGGTGGCCATTTTCAGCGTGACCGACATGTCGGCAGCGCTGGCGGAGGCGCACACGGCGCCGAACAGGACAGCACTCATCCATTGTTTGTTCATGGTTCACTCCTTGGCAAAATTTCGGGATATTGAAAAGACAAGTGAGTGTAGACCATTCCATGCTGAGGGGGTGTTCGGCTGACCAGCGCTTCCGGCGATTGACGAACAATCTACCTCGACTTCATGAACACAACACCCAGCCAAAAATCCATGCCAGAGGCCTAGTCAAAATAATGAAAATAATGATTTAATTGAATAAACTGATTTTTACCTAGACTTGTACCGAGGAAAAAATGACTATTCAACAACGTCTATATGCTTTTATTGTAATTGTGGTGGCAGGCCTGATAAGTATTGCTGGCGTAGGAATCTCGCAGATGGCAAAGGTCTATGACAGCACGAACTATACAAACGTCAACACTGTGCCCAGTCTGCTGGTATTGGCTGAAGCGGCGGGCTCCACTGCCCAGTTACGTACGCAACTCTGGCAATACATGGCATTGAATGATCCTGAAAAGCGTGTCGTGCTTTCCAAGGCCATGGATCTGGTCCATGCAAAGATCATTAGCGCATTTGACAAGTATGAAAAAGATCACTTGTCCAATGACGAAGACAAGGCATTGTTGAATGCTGATCGGGCAGCACTAAACGATTATGACGTGCTGCTTCGAAAAATAAAGACGCTCGTCGATAACGGAAAGGCCGACGAAGCACGCGATCTGTTATTCGCAAATCAGGCAATCAGTCTGAAAGTCCCCAGTAACATTGAAGCGCATCGTCAGTTCAATGCAAAGCTCGGCAAAGAACATGCGGACGAGGCCTCAGCCACGGCGGCTCGCTCGAATTGGTTATCCATGATCATTGCCGCTGTGATTACCGCGGTGGTCGCCACGATGGGAATCATACTGACGAAAAATCTGATCAATGCGCTCAAGGAAGCGGTGAAGGTTGCGGAAACGGTTGCTGGCGGTGATCTGACTTACCAAATCGTCGCCAATTCCAAGGATGAAACGGGACGGCTGCTTGGCGCATTGAAGGCAATGAGCGAAAACCTGGCCAAGATTGTGGGCCAGGTCCGCATCGGCACGGACGAGATCGTGACAGCATCCAGCCAGATCGCGAATGGCAATCTGGATTTGTCATCACGGACCGAGGAACAGGCCAGTTCGCTGGAGGAGACGGCCTCCTCCATGGAAGAACTAACCAGCACCGTTCAGCAGAACGATGCCAATGCACAAAGCGCAAATGCGCTGGCCGCGTTGGCGTCGGATGCCGCATCGAAGGGCGGCGCCGTGGTGTCACACGTAATCACCACGATGAGTTCAATTGACGCTTCTGCGCGCAAGATCGAGGAAATTATCAGCGTGATTGATGGCATTGCTTTCCAGACCAACATCCTGGCACTGAATGCGGCGGTGGAAGCTGCGCGTGCGGGTGAACAAGGCCGGGGGTTCGCCGTGGTCGCCGGCGAAGTACGCAATCTTGCGCACCGCTCTGCTGCGGCAGCAAAAGAAATCAAGGCACTCATTACCCATTCGGTCGAGCAGGTAGATGCTGGGAACAAATTGGTCTCTGAAGCTGGTGCGGCGATGGACAACGTGGTGGATAGTGTCAAACGCGTGAGTACGATCATTGGTGAAATCACGATGGCCGGCCGCGAACAAAGTTCGGGGATCGAGCAAATCAATCAGGCAATCTCGCAGATGGACGCTGTCACCCAGCAGAATGCAGCGCTGGTCGAAGAAGCCGCAGCCGCAGCGGCGTCCCTCCAGAATCAAGCGACGACGTTGTCCAGTCTGGTAAGTACATTCAAGGTCGATGCCACAAGCACCACCAAGTCAGCGGCGACGGTGAGCCCCCGGATGCCAGTGCACACTGAAAAGCCGACGTTACGGTTGGGCGCACTCAGGGCAGCTTGAAACGTGCGTCTTGTGTCAGGACGCCAGCGCATCGTTGCTCAATGCAAAGCGGCGCAGCACGTCGTCGCATGAGATGACGTCGGCGTACTCGCCGTGCAGGTTCGCAAGAGCCATTAAATGGACGTCCTCGGCGCTGCGATGCGTGCCGCCGAAGTCCGTCTTGTCGAACGTGAAGGTCGCATCCGACACCACGATAGTGGAAAAGCCCAGATTGCCTGCGGTGCGTGCGCTGGCCTCGACCGAATTGTTGGTGCTGACGCCAACGATCACCAGGTGCGTGATGCCGCGCGCATGGAGCCAGCGCTCGAGGCCAGTGTGGATGAAGGCATCGGGGACGTTCTTTTCGACCACGTGCTCATGGGCCAGTGGATGGAAGCGGGGTTGGAATTCGACGCCGGATTGGCCTGGTGCGAAGACGGAGTCCGGCGAGCGGCTGATGTGGCGGATGCTGACGACCGGGTGCCCTGCCGCCCGCCAGGCCGCATGCAGGCGCGCGATCATGTCCTCGGCAGACGGGTTGTTGCGCGGTGGCAGGGTCGCGGATTGCATGCCCTGTTGCATGTCGATGATGATCAGGGCGGGTGGCTGGGGCATGCGGATTCTCCATAGTGAGATAGCCAAACTAACACAACAGGATGCTCGGCAACCATGGTCAATCTGATAGGTCGCGGGCTCCGGCGCCATTGCCAAGACAGCGCCCCGGCCTGCCGCCGCAGCAGATTTCGGGCTTGACTGCGCGTAAGTCAGAACGATGCGGAATGGCTGACTATCCTCAGGTGGCGCATCCCATCAAGCCATTCAGCCAACGCGGGCATCAATCGGAAGGGCGTCCGGAATGCTACATTCCACTCACCGTGCAATACTGAAGCTCGCCGTTTTGAGCGCCCTGGTCTACCCGGCGACCGTGTGTGCCGAGGTCAGTGACAAGGAGCCTTCTACAGATCTCTTCTGGAAAATCGGTCTGGCTGCAGCAATCATCTGCCTTGTTGGCGCCCGCATGAAACCGTGGCTAGGCGTCACCTGCTTCGTACCCGTCGCACTGTGGTTCGCAAGCCTGTTCCTGGAACTTCACTCACCTGATGTTGGCCCTCACCTACGCATCGAACAAGGCACTGCGTATTTTCTACAGGCGTACGCGACTTTTGGCCTGCCGTTGTGTGGGCTACTCGCGGGCTGTGTCTGGCATCGAAAAAGCGCGGCCTAGCGTAGGCAACCAGAGGTACGGCAATCATGTGCATATCGATCTACGTTGAGGCTCCTCCATGAACATTCAGCGCTTATACCCGTTCATTTTTCTACTTGCGTCACCTGTGATCGCCGCTGACACCGATCCCGGGCCGTATCTGCAGACGGCTGCCTCGTACCGGATCTATGGCGGTGAACTTGGAGATCCAACAGCGCCCAGGCCGAACGATAAAAAAGTGGCATTTTCCATCGAAGGTCCTGCAGCCAGGCAGATCTTCGATGCCATCGGACCGGACCAGCATGACCCGTGCACGGAAGGCAGCGGAATGCGAGTCCGCCGCAAGGATCACGAGCATCTGACTTGCACCTTGAGCGATAAGAACAACTACGCGTGCAGCTTCGGATTCGACCTTGTGAGCGGCAAGAGCATCGGTGGCAGTATCTGCTGACGGCGCTTGCCGAAAACGCAGGCGAAAAAAAACGGCACCCCTCAGGGTGCCGTTTCATTTTCAACTAAGACGATTACTCGCCGTCGTCGTGCTGCTCAGCCGAAGCCGAAGCAACTTGCTGGTCTTCCATCACTTGCCGTTCATCCACCATGTCGGCCTTCTCCTACTGCAGCAGTGCCTGGTGCCCTGCCGCCTCCCGCACTTCCCTCTTTTTGCGAGCGACGTGGAATCGCAGACCCGTATCGCCTGAGCTCAGGCGACCGACAATGACGTTATATTCAGGCGGCGCAGACGGTCGTGCTTGCTCATGATCGCCGCTTCAGTCAGCAGGCGTGCCTGAATATCGCTCCTGACGCTAAGGCTTTTTGTCTCAACTGCCAAGGGGTGTCTGGTTATCTTTGACGCGCGCCAACGGCTGAGATCATGTCCGAATATCAGACCTGATCAAAGGCGCTAACACCTGATTATGGCACTGACTCTAGTTGTAAGCCGTTAAAATCGTGTCCGAATGTCAAGGCTACCCTGAGCGAGTGCCCCTAAGCGGCAACTACGCGATATGCGTAAGCGACAATGTTGAGATAGTGTCCAAGTTTCAGACCTCCCCGCCTATCTGACCTGATGCATTGAGGGTTTCAGCGGCAAGCTTAGACACTATCCAATCTGGAGACTCAGCTACTCTCGACACTCGTTTACTTTGAAATAGATATAATACAAACATCGTCGTGTACTTTACGATCAAATCTGCAACGAGCCATCGCGCAGTTTTTATTGGCTTATTGTTAAAATAGGAAGTGATTTCTGTGGCGATTCTCAATCTAGATAAACACCAATTTGGCACCCGGTTGAATGAGGTGCTATTCGCATCGCAGCCAATTCAAAGCATTGAATATTTGTATGGGCGAGAACAAGAACTCGACAGAATTGAAAAAGCCCTTTTTGCGCCCGGACGACACATATTCATTTACGGAGATCGCGGAGTTGGAAAGTCATCGTTGGCAGCCACTGCCGCAAATCAATATCAGGATTCGTCCGCCCCTTACATTGATGTAAGTTGCGGTCCTGATTCAACGCTGTTTTCTATCGTAGCAAACATCGCCTATTCAGCGATCCATGCTAGCCGCCTACGTCGAACAACACTCACTAAAAACTTAGGGTTTGAGTATCAATTTCTCAAGGCAGAGCTAACCTCTGAGACGACATCGATTGAACTACACAAAGAGATCACATCTTTAGCCGATGCCGTCGAAGTCCTGCGCGAGGCTTCAATGCTTCACTCCCAAAGTCCAATCGCTGTCCTCGACGAATTTGACCGTATCCAAGATGCGCGAGAGCGCAATCTTTTTGCTGATCTTCTAAAACATCTGGGAGACAAAAAAGTTCCACTGAAACTTATTTTTACCGGTGTTGGAAAGTCACTCGATGAGTTGCTAGGGGCGCATCAGTCCGCAATAAGACAGTTAGAAACGATAGAGCTTCCAAAACTGAGCTGGGATGCACGATGGGATATAGTGTTAAAGGCAACTGACGCTTTTAATTTAAATATTGATAAAGAAATATATATCCGTATTGCAGCTGTCTGCGATGGCTATCCATATTATGCACATTTCATCACTGAGAAAATGCTGTGGTGTGCTTACGAGGATCCGCAGATCGTTTCCTCTGTAACATGGGAACACTATTATGCTGGCTTGCGTAACGCGATCGATAGCGTCAGTGCGGAGCTAAAACGTCCGTATCAAAAGGCAGTCAACAAGCGAGGCAATGAGTATGAAGAAATTTTGTGGGCGACTGCCGATTCTGAATATTTAGAACGTTTTTCAAAATCTATGTATTCTTCTTACGAATACATCATTAAGCAGCGGCCTGGCAGCGTCCTGCTTCCCTCAGACAAGTTCGGTGCACGTTTGCGTAAGTTGAAAGAGGATAGTTTCGGTGCAATCCTCGTTACCGACCCTAATCATCCGGGGCTCTACTCGTATCGAGAAAAGATGTTACGTGGTTATGTCCGCATGCAAGCAGAAGCACACCATATTGAACTTGCAGGCGAGAAAATTGACCAAACAGTTCGCCAGACTATGCGGATTCCTACCAGCGCCGGCCGTGGTTACTACACATCCTCGCCGCCACCAGGAATCCACCTCGGGCGAGATCGCCGACGGACAGAAGATGATGATGAAATTGACCCGAGCTGATCGAGCAAACCCAGAGTGTGACAGTCGCCCTCGCACGCAAACAATGAGGAGATCGCAGGCGGCAATGGCGTGTTTTTCGTCTCTGATGACTTGGTTGATCTGACCAAAGTCGGCTAAGTCGACGGGGATTGAGATGCCGCATTGTATAGGTTCAATATTTCTAATCAGGTTTATAATGGCGAAATAAACAGCCTATGTCAGAATCAGAAAATTAAAGTTTGCCAATGAGCGATTTTTTCTTCACACTCCTACACTAAAAATAGCCACATGAATTTTTAATCGTCATCTATAATTATTTTAAACTAACCGGTATCTTGGAGCTTGTTCTATGGAAGTGCTTTGGGTAAAAAAAACTTTTCTAAAACTTGGCACAGTGGTGTTTCTGGCTTGCTCGCTTAACGCCTCCCTAGCTGTTGCAGTTACTCGTTCCGAGACAAATCTTTATCGATGTACTGCTAAGGATGGCAAGGTGATATATCATGATGGCCGACTATTGGCCGGGCACACGTGCAAATCCGTCACCTCGGACTATGCATTTCAACCTCACGACATAACACACCTAACTGCGCCACGCCTAACTGTTGCAGAAGCGAAAAAGATTGTTGCAAATTCTTTACTAGACCCTGAAGCAACCCGATTCAAAAATATTTTCAAGAGCCGATCAGGTTCGGTGTGCGGCAATCTGAACGCGAAGAACATTCACGGCGGTTATGCCGGCTATGCTGGGTTTGTCGTTACGCCTTGGAAAGAAGTTTATATCCTCGGCCAGGGTAATCAATCTAAAGCACGACTCGAAATTCGAGAGAATTGTTCGGTTTGAAAGAGTTGCTACGCTGATAAATTCGCACACGGAACTGAACATGAAGCAGCTCATCGCTTTTTCTCATGATTCACTCCTGGATGAAATTCCTCAGATATTCAAAAGCAAGTTAATGTAGATCATTAAATGCGGGTAAGGTTTTCTTCACCTGCGAGGTGCGCCGACGATTTAGATCATGTCCAAATGTTAGACTTGATGCCGGTTCATCTGGTTCTCGGATCCCCTTGTCCAAATGCCAGACGTAAACCGGTTCTTCTGCCTGGTCACCAAGATTGTGATTTGCTTATTTCAATTCGTTCCAAATTAACCTCCTCCACCAATCGCCCAAGCCAAACTGGCAGTTGGGTGTGATTCTTGTCGAATGGATACTCAATCAGTCGGATTTTTAAAGAGTCCGAATATACGTCCTTGATTTGTTTAGACTGATCTTGCTTTGCGGTCACGAAGAAATGATTCTGTCCATACTCATGACGATACCTATAATTTTCTAAAAGTGCGCGAATATCGGGGTCATCGAAGCCGCACCCTACAAATATAAAAGTATGAGTTCTTAGTAAAGCATCCAATAATTCGTAGAATTCTCTGTTCTTATTTCGAGCTTTTGCATAATCAGTTCTAGTAAAAATCAGATGATTTGGATTTGAGATCGAACCATGACTCTTAATAAGAACTCGCTCATGCCGACGTAACGAATCAGCGATATCAGCATCATCATATTTTTTAACCGTGATTACGCCGGCTCCACGTTTAGCGACTGATGTCTCGTAAATTCCGTCGAAATTTGGGGTGATCGAGATTCTTAAGTCCAATTGAAACAACAAATCATGTATAGGAGCTGGCTGGAAGTCAGGCGTGTGAAAAGCATCTTTTACTAGATTTACGAAATCGTCGGCTTTTATTTCGTTTTTAATTACCTCTGCCGCAGTCAAATAATCCTTGTCTGCAATCAGACGCTTTACGTCTACTACGATTTTTTTAGTAGAGGGCCCTAAATGCTTTACCGCATCAAGCAGAAACTGAGCCCATGTTGGCGGGCGAGTTTTACCGTCCACTCCTACCGAATTCATCGAAATCCCAGAGCCGAAGAATAGTACGCAGCGCCTACATGCTATAGCATGAACAAGTTCTGCAGGCCATATAGTTTTCATTGAATTGCACTCATGTTTTCAACGAGATTTTGGGCTATTTCAGCGATTACATCTTGAAATTGCTTAACCTTATCAAAGTGCGCACCAACAACTCCATCGGCTTTTCGTAGACCAAATATTGGCTTAGTCGATGTTTGTGCCATTGGAACCAAACTATGGAAATAAGGAATTTCGCCCAGTTTGTATTCTAGCTTTTGTCCTTGATTCAAACTAGTAATAAGATGTTTCCGAATTGCTGGGCCAATTTTCCGAATGATTTTTTCATATGCATCAACTGGCTGCTTTTTACCGGCAACAGTTTTTGCAGTGTATTGTTGAGTTACATAACCAAGAAATTTTATTGGCCCATTGATCTCTGTTCCATCACTTTCGCCGTCATCATCAAAAGAAAATTCGTAGCCATTATCTTCTCTAAATGAGAGCAAGCCTCTATCCAAACCTCGCTTCCAACTAGTTATTGCCACTTCAATGTTCTGCAAACCACGTAAACTAAATATATCCGATGACATAGGAAGCAAGAAATAATCGCATGACAGCAATACGGTCCTATTTATTGCCCCAAGAGATGGCCCAATGTCAAAAAAAACATAATCATATTCTTGCTCCTCGGCCCATTTCAATAATGCTCTAAAAAGGAAAGTAGTTTTTAAACCTCGCTCTTGTCCATTTGTCGCATCAAACCAATCTTTAGCGAGAAAATCCTCCGCCAAAGAGAACCTAGGGTCTCCAGGTACGACATCAACACTAAAACCTTCGCTGCGCTTTATAGGAATGGGTGAATAGCCCTTAGACTTCTTCAAAGAATTTACTAATTGATTAATTGTTTCACCATCCTTATTTGGCGCATACAATTTATCTAAAATACTTTCCTTAAACATGTAAGCCGTGGCATTACATTGTGGATCTGCGTCAACGACAAGAACCTTCTTCTTCTCAATTGAGCCGTAGTAAGCTGCCAGATTGCAAAGCAGAGTAGTTTTTCCCACTCCGCCCTTGTTATTAAAAACGCATAAAGCCTTCATGATAAGCCTTTGATTTATTACTTTAAAATTGAAGTATTTTTTATAATCCGATTAGCAAATTATATCGCGACCGTCTCATCCCAATTGAGTTATAAAAACTTACTTATCGTAAAAAGCTCATGAAAAAAAAACGGCACCCCTCAGGGTGCCGTTTCGCTTTCAACGCAGACGATTACTCGCCGTCGTCGTGCTGCTCAGCCGAAGCCGAAGCAACTTGCTGGTCTTCCATCGCTTGCAGCTCGGCGGCCATATTGGCCTTCTCTTGCTGCAGCAGTGCCTGGCGCTCTTCCGCTTCCCACACTTCCTTCTCTTTGCGAGCGCGGTGGAATGCCAGACCCGTACCGCCCGGGATCAGGCGACCGACGATGACGTTCTCTTTCAGGCCGCGCAGACCGTCGCGCTTGCCCATGATCGCCGCTTCGGTCAGCACGCGGGTGGTTTCCTGGAACGATGCGGCCGAGATGAACGAATCGGTCGACAGCGATGCCTTGGTAATACCCAGCAGCACGTTTTCGTACGTTGCCGGCAGCTTGCCCACCGCATTCATGCGGTCGTTCTGGTCCAGCAGCTCCGAACGCTCCACCTGCTCGCCGATGATGTAGTCGGTGTCGCCTGCTTCGACGATCTGAACACGACGCAGCATCTGGCGAACGATCACCTCGATGTGCTTGTCGTTGATCTTCACGCCTTGCAGACGGTACACGTCCTGCACTTCGTCGACGATGTAGCGGGCCAGCGATTCGATACCCAAGAGGCGCAGGATGTCTTGCGGATCGGCCGGGCCGTCGACAATCATCTCGCCCTTGTTCACGACTTGACCATCGTGGACCAGCACTTGCTTGTCCTTGGTGATCAGGAACTCGTGCTTGTTGCCGTCCATGTCGGTGATCTCAAGGCGTTGCTTGCCCTTGGTCTCTTTACCGAACGCGACAGTACCCGTGACTTCCGCCAGCATGCCGGCGTCTTTTGGCGAACGTGCTTCGAACAGCTCGGCAACGCGTGGCAGACCACCGGTAATGTCTCGCGTCTTCTGCGATTCAGTCGGGATACGTGCCAGCACTTCACCGACGGACACTTGCTGACCGTCCTTGACCATGATCAGCGAGCCGACCTGGAAACCAATGGCCACGGCGTGTTCGGTGCCCGCGATCTTGACTTCCTGGTTCTCTTCATTCAGCAGCTTGACCTGCGGACGCAGCACCTTGCCAGCCGAACCACGACGCTTCGGATCGATCGCGACGAGAGTCGACAGACCGGTCACATCGTCCACCTGGCGAGCGACGGTGACGCCTTCCTCCACGTTTTCGAAGCGGATGGTACCAGCGTACTCGGTGATGATCGGACGGGTCAGCGGATCCCAGGTTGCCAGGGCGATACCAGCTTTGACAGCCTGGCCATCCTTGACGATCAGGGTCGCACCGTACGGCACCTTGTGACGCTCGCGCTCACGGCCATGATCGTCCGTGATCAGCACTTCGCCCGAACGGGTAATGACGATTTGCGCGCCCTTGCCGTTGGTGACGTAACGCATGGTTGCCGTGAAGCGAACCGTACCGTTCGACTTGGCTTCGACCGACGATGCCACTGCTGCACGCGATGCCGCACCACCGATGTGGAACGTACGCATGGTCAGCTGGGTACCCGGCTCACCAATCGACTGTGCTGCCACGACGCCGACTGCTTCACCGCTGTTGACCAGCATGCCGCGGCCCAGGTCGCGGCCATAGCACTTGGCGCACAGGCCGAAGCGCGTGTCGCAGTTCAGTGGCGTGCGGACCTTCACTTCGTCGATGCCGACGCGTTCGATCTCTTCGACCATGTCTTCGTCCAGCAGCGTGCCGGCTTCGAACAGGGTTTCCTGGGTTTCAGGATTGACGACATCGGTACCGGTGACACGGCCGAGGATACGGTCGCGCAGGGCTTCGATGACTTCACCACCTTCGACCAGCGCCTTCATGTGCGTGCCGTTGTTGGTGCCGCAATCGTCCTCGATCACCACCAGATCCTGCGTCACGTCGACCAGACGACGGGTCAGGTAACCCGAGTTTGCGGTCTTCAGCGCGGTATCGGCCAGACCTTTACGAGCGCCGTGGGTCGAAATGAAGTACTGAAGCACGTTCAGGCCTTCGCGGAAGTTCGCGGTAATCGGCGTTTCGATAATCGAACCATCCGGTTTCGCCATCAGACCACGCATACCGGCCAGCTGACGAATCTGGGCTGCCGAACCACGGGCGCCCGAGTCGGCCATCATGTAAATCGCGTTGAACGATTCCTGGGTGCCTTCGGTGCCATCGCGCTTGGTGACCGGCTCGATCTTCAGCTGGTCCATCATCGCCTTGCCGACTTCATCGGAGGTCTTGCCCCAGATGTCGACGACCTTGTTGTAGCGCTCACCGGCGGTGACCAGACCCGAGCTGTACTGCTGCTCGATCTGTTTCACTTCGGCTTCAGCGGCAGCGATCATGCCCTTCTTGACGTCCGGGATCATCATGTCGTCGACGGCGATCGAGATACCGGCGCGCGTTGCCAGGCGGAAGCCCGACTGCATCAGCTTGTCGGCAAACACGACGGTCGCACGCAGACCGCACTTGCGGAACGACGTGTTGATCAGCTTCGAGATTTCTTTCTTCTTCAGCGAACGATTCAGCACCGAGAATGGCAAGCCTTTTGGCAGGATCTCGGACAGGATCGCACGGCCGACCGTGGTCTCGTAGCGGGTCAGGGTCTGGTCGAAACCACCTTCGGCGTTGCGTGGGAATTCCACGATACGCACGGTGATGCGGGTCGCCAGTTCGACTTCCTTGTTGTCGTACGCGCGGATGACTTCCGACACGTCCGGGAACATCATGCCCTCGCCCTTGGCGTTGATCGCCTCGCGCGATGCGTAGTACAGACCCAGCACGATATCCTGGGACGGCACGATCGACGGTTCGCCGTTCGATGGGAACAGGATGTTGTTCGACGCCAGCATCAGCGTACGTGCTTCCATCTGTGCTTCGATCGACAGCGGGACGTGGACAGCCATCTGGTCACCGTCGAAGTCGGCGTTGAACGCCGCGCAGACGAGTGGGTGCAGCTGGATGGCCTTGCCTTCGATCAGGACCGGCTCGAACGCCTGGATACCCAGACGGTGCAGCGTCGGTGCGCGGTTCAGCATGATCGGGTGTTCCTTGATGACTTCTTCAAGGATGTCCCAGACCACTGGCTCTTGCACTTCGACGAGCTTCTTCGCAGCCTTGATGGTCGTAGCCAGACCCATCAGTTCGAGCTTGTTGAAGATGAATGGTTTGAACAGTTCCAGAGCCATCAGTTTCGGCAGGCCGCACTGGTGCAGTTTCAGCTGTGGACCGACCACGATGACCGAACGGCCCGAGTAGTCGACGCGCTTGCCCAGCAAGTTCTGACGGAAACGACCGCCCTTACCCTTGATCATCTCGGCCAGCGACTTCAGCGGACGCTTGTTGGCGCCGGTCATCGCTTTACCGCGACGGCCGTTGTCCAGCAGCGAATCGACTGCTTCCTGCAGCATGCGCTTTTCGTTACGCGTAATGATCTCTGGTGCGCGCAGTTCCATCAGGCGCTTCAGGCGGTTATTACGGTTGATGACGCGGCGATACAGGTCGTTCAGGTCGGACGTGGCGAAACGGCCACCGTCCAGCGGGACGAGCGGACGCAGTTCTGGCGGCAGGACCGGCAGAACTTCCATGATCATCCATTCAGGCTTGATGCCCGAACGCTGGAACGCTTCGAGCACTTTCAGGCGCTTGGCGTATTTCTTGATCTTGGCTTCGGACTTCGACTCTTTGAGTTCCACGCGCAGCGCGTCGGCATCGCGGTGGATGTCGATCGAGCGCAGCAGTTCACGGATACCTTCGGCGCCCATGAATGCGGTGAAGTCGTCGCCGTACTCTTCGTACTTGGCAGCGTAGTCGTCTTCCGACATGATCTGGCTCTTCTTGAGCGGGGTCATGCCTGGATCGGTGACGACGTATGCTTCGAAGTACAGCACGCGTTCGATGTCCCGCAGCGTCATGTCCAGGACCATGCCCAGACGCGATGGCAGCGACTTCAGGAACCAGATGTGCGCGACTGGCGAGGCCAGCTCGATGTGGCCCATGCGCTCACGGCGCACCTTGGCCAGCGTGACTTCGACGCCGCACTTCTCGCAGATCACGCCGCGGTGCTTCAGGCGCTTGTATTTGCCGCACAGGCATTCGTAGTCCTTGATAGGACCAAAGATTTTTGCGCAGAACAGGCCGTCGCGTTCAGGCTTGAACGTGCGGTAGTTGATGGTTTCCGGCTTCTTGACTTCGCCGAACGACCACGAACGGATTTTTTCAGGCGACGCCAGGCCAATCTTGATGGCGTCGAAACTTTCGTTTTGCTGAACTTGCTTGAATAGATCGAGCAGTGCTTTCATGTATCACTCCAGGTGATTGAATTCTTTACTGACTTGCTTGCCGCCAGCTCCTCACTGATTTTCGCCAGTGCTTGCCAAGCCCACTACCCTTAAAACTGTCATTCCCGCGCAGGCGGGAATCCAAGTTTGCCGGTGACTTACCGGGCTTAGGTTCCCGCCTGCGCGGGAACGACGTTTTGAAGGCGCAGGCCGTGCCCGAAGGCTGGCGGCCTTGCTGGCCTGCTTAGTTGCGCTCGAGATCGATATCGATACCCAGCGAACGGATTTCCTTCACCAGCACGTTGAACGACTCTGGCATGCCGGCTTCGATCACGTGGTCGCCTTTGACCAGGTTCTCGTAGACCTTCGTACGGCCGTTCACGTCATCCGACTTCACAGTCAGCATCTCTTGCAGCACGTACGATGCGCCGTACGCTTCCAGTGCCCACACCTCCATCTCACCGAAGCGCTGGCCACCGAACTGGGCTTTACCGCCCAGTGGCTGCTGCGTCACGAGCGAGTACGGACCAGTCGAACGCGCGTGCATCTTGTCGTCGACCAGGTGATGCAGCTTCAGCATGTGCATGAAGCCAACGGTGACCTTGCGCTCGAATGCTTCGCCGGTGCGACCGTCGAACATCGTGACCTGGTTCTTCGACGGGGTCATGCCGAGGTTGGCAGCGATGTCGTCCGGGAACGCCAGGTCCAGCATACGACGAATGTCTTCTTCATGGGCGCCATCGAAGACCGGGGTCGCGAACGGCACGCCGTTCTTGAGGTTGCCAGCCAGGGTCAGGATCTCTTCATCGCTGAAGCTGTCCAGGTCTTCCTTGCGGCCGGTTTCGTTGTAGATCTTGTCCAGGAACACGCGCAGGTCTTGTGCCTTCGCTTGCGCCTGCAGCATTTCGCCGATGCGCCAGCCCAGGCCCTTGGCCGCCCAACCGAGGTGGGTTTCCAGGATCTGACCGACGTTCATGCGCGATGGCACGCCCAGCGGGTTCAGCACGACGTCGGCAGGACGACCGTCCGCCATGAACGGCATGTCTTCCACCGGCACGATACGCGAGACCACACCCTTGTTACCGTGACGGCCGGCCATCTTGTCGCCCGACTGCAGGCGGCGCTTGACGGCCAGGTAAACCTTGACCATCTTCTGCACGCCTGGCTGCAGCTCGTCGCCTTGCGTCAGCTTCTTGCGCTTCTCTTCGAAGGCCAGATCGAACTGGTGACGCTTTTCGTTGATCGATTCCTTGATCGCTTCGAGGGCGTTCGCGGTGTCGTCTTCTGCCGGACGGATGTCGAACCAGTGGAACTTGTCCAGGTCCGCCAGGTATTCGGCAGTAATCGCCGCGCCCTTGGCCATCTTCTTCGGACCGCCATTGACGATCTTGCCGATCAGCATGCGCTCCAGACGCTCGAAGGCATCGCCCTCGACAATACGCATCTGGTCGTTCAGGTCCAGGCGATAGCGCTTCAGTTCATCGTCGATGATCTGCTGGGCGCGCTTGTCACGCTGGATGCCTTCGCGGGTGAATACTTGCACGTCGATCACGGTGCCGACCATGCCCGAAGGCACGCGCAGCGAGGTGTCTTTCACGTCCGACGCTTTTTCGCCGAAGATCGCGCGCAACAGCTTTTCTTCTGGTGTCAGCTGGGTCTCGCCTTTTGGCGTGACCTTACCGACCAGCACGTCGCCAGCCTGCACTTCGGCGCCGATGTAGACGATGCCCGATTCATCCAGGCGCGCCAGCTGGTTTTCTGCCAGGTTCGAGATGTCGCGGGTGATTTCTTCCGCGCCCAGCTTGGTGTCACGTGCGACAACCGACAGCTCTTCGATGTGAATCGAGGTGTAGCGGTCATCCTTGACGACGTTTTCCGAGATCAGGATCGAATCTTCGAAGTTCAGACCGTTCCACGGCATGAACGCCACCAGCATGTTCTGACCCAGGGCCAGTTCGCCCAGGTCGGTCGATGCGCCGTCGGCGATTACGTCGCCACGGGCGACGCGGTCACCAACCTGCACGATCGGACGCTGGTTGATGTTGGTGTTCTGGTTCGAACGGGTGTACTTGATCAGGTTGTAGATGTCGACGCCGACTTCGCCAGCCTGTGCTTCATCATCGTTCACACGAATGACGACGCGGCCCGCATCGATGTAGTCGACCATACCGCCACGCAGTGCCTGCACGGTGGTACCCGAGTCAACTGCCACGGTGCGTTCGATACCGGTACCGACAACGGCCTTCTCAGGACGCAGGCAAGGCACGGCCTGACGCTGCATGTTGGCGCCCATCAGTGCACGGTTCGCATCATCGTGTTCCAGGAACGGAATCAGCGAGGCAGCGACCGACACGATCTGGCCTGGTGCAACGTCCATGTACTGGACGCGCTCTGGCGAGACCAGGATCGTTTCGCCGGCTTCACGCGACGAGACCAGCTCGTCGATCAGTTGGCCGTTTTCATTGATCGCGGCGTTTGCCTGGGCGATGATGTAGCGGCCTTCTTCGATAGCCGACAGGTAATCGATCTGATCGGTGACCTTCGAACCATCGACCTTGCGGTACGGGGTTTCCAGGAAGCCGTATTCATTCAGGCGGGCGTACAGTGCCAGCGAGTTGATCAGACCGATGTTCGGGCCTTCAGGCGTTTCGATCGGGCACACGCGGCCGTAGTGGGTCGGGTGCACGTCGCGCACCTCGAAGCCAGCACGTTCGCGGGTCAGACCGCCAGGGCCCAGGGCCGAAACGCGACGCTTGTGCGTCACTTCCGACAGCGGGTTGGTCTGGTCCATGAACTGGGACAGCTGCGACGAACCGAAGAACTCACGGATCGCGGCCGAAATCGGCTTGCTGTTGATCAGGTCATGCGGCATCAGGTTGTCCGCTTCGGCCTGGCCGAGACGTTCCTTGACTGCACGTTCCACGCGGACCAGGCCAGCACGGAATTGATTCTCTGCCAGCTCGCCGACGCAACGGACGCGACGGTTACCCAGGTGATCGATGTCATCGACTTCGCCGCGGCCATTGCGCAGCTCGACGAGGATCTTGATCACGGCCAGGATGTCTTCGTTCGACATCGTCATGTCGCCGGTCAGTTCATCACGGCCGATACGGCGGTTGAACTTCATGCGGCCGACAGCCGACAGGTCGTAGCGTTCCGGCATGTAGAACAGGCCGTTGAACAGTGCTTCGACCGATTCTTCGGTTGGCGGTTCGCCAGGACGCATCATGCGGTAGATCGCCACGCGCGCCGCAGTGCGGTCAGCGGTGTCGTCGGTGCGCAGGGTTTGCGAGATGTAGCCGCCCTGGTCCAGATCGTTGGTGTACAGCGTCTGGATTTCGGTCACGTCTGCGTCGCGCAGCTTGCCCAGCAGTTCTTCGGTCAGCTCGTCGTTGGCGACAGCGATGACTTCACCGGTGTCCTGGTCGACGATGTTCTTGGCCAGCACGCGGCCCAGCAGGTAGTCTTCAGGGACCGAGATGGTCTTGATGCCGGCAGCTTCGATGTCACGGACGTGCTTCGCGTTGATACGCTTGTCCTTGGTGACAATGGTCTTGCCCGACTTCGGATCGACGATGTCGAAACGCGCGACTTCGCCGCGCAGACGCTCGGGGACGAACTCGAGTTCGCCGCCGTCGTTGCGCACGACGAAGTTGTCGAAGACGAAGAAGTTAGCCAGGATCTGTTCCGGCGTCATGCCGATGGCCTTGAGCAGGATCGTCACTGGCATCTTGCGGCGACGGTCGACGCGGAAGAACAGGATGTCTTTCGGGTCGAACTCGAAGTCGAGCCACGAGCCGCGGTAAGGAATGATCCGTGCCGAGAACAGGAGCTTGCCCGACGAGTGCGTCTTGCCGCGGTCGTGCTCGAAGAACACGCCCGGCGAACGGTGCAGCTGGGACACGATCACGCGCTCGGTGCCGTTGATCACGAACGAACCGTTCGTGGTCATCAGTGGCAGCTCGCCCATGTAGACTTCTTGTTCCTTCATTTCCTTGACGACCGGCTTGGTCGGCGATTCCTTGTCCAGGATCACCAGACGCACCTTGGCGCGCAGCGGCGACGCGAAGGTCAGGCCACGCTGCTGGCACTCTTTCACGTCAAACGCAGGGTCACCCAGCACATACGACAGGAACTCGAGGCGCGCAAAACCATTGTGCGACACGATAGGGAAGATCGAAGAAAAAGCCGACTGCAGACCCTCGGCCTTGCGTCCCGATGGGACAGCATCAGCCTGGAGGAAGTTCTCGTAGGATTCCAGCTGGGTAGCCAGCAGGTAGGGAACGTTGTGAACGTTGGCGCGTTTCGCGAACGACTTGCGAATACGCTTCTTCTCAGTAAATGAGTAGTGCATGGACACTCCGTGAGTGACAGAAAGGATGAAGAATTCAGGATTTGCCAGTGGCACGCGCCACCACCACACACAATTCCTGAAGTCTTTACTCTTTCGCGCCAGATGAAAAGGACAAGCAAACTGCTGTGTTACGATATTTCTGAGACGGTGTTGCCGCCTCTATTCTGTCATTCCTTGGCGACGTCTGTCGCAGGGACGACAAAAGAGCCAAAGCCGCAATTCCCGCCTTCCGGCAAGTTTTGCAAGCTTTGACTCCCGCATCAGGTGCTGCGAACAGCACCCTTTGCCTATGTATTACTTCAGTTCAGCCTTGGCGCCTGCATCTTCCAGCTTCTTCTTGGCGGCTTCAGCTTCTGCTTTTGGCAGGGCTTCTTTGACCGTCTTAGGAGCGCCGTCGACGACGTCTTTGGCTTCTTTCAGGCCCAGACCGGTGATTTCACGGACTGCCTTGATGACGCCGACTTTGTTCGCGCCGATTTCGGTCAGAACAACGTTGAACTCGGTCTGCTCTTCAGCAGCAGCGGCGCCAGCGCCACCACCGGCTGCAGGAGCTGCCATTGCAGCTGCCGACACGCCGAACTTCTCTTCGAATGCCTTGACCAGTTCGTTCAGGTCCATGACGGACATTTCGCTCACTGCGTTCAGGATATCGTCTTTGCTAATTGCCATTTGAAACTCCAGTTTTGATTTGTATGTAGTTCAGGTTGGTACTTGAAAAAAAAGGGAAGCTTACGCTTCTGCAGGAGCTTCTTCTGCGGCCGGAGCTGCTTCGGAAGAACCTTCGCCTTTTTTCGCTGCCAGGGCAGCCAGACCACGTGCAAAGCCCGACACCGGAGCCAACATGACGCCCAACAGCTGCGAGATGAGAACTTCACGGGATGGGATGCTTGCCAACGAGGTAACGCCAGCTACGTCGAGCTGCTTACCTGCGTAGTTACCGGCTTTGATGACCAGTTTGTCGTTGGTTTTAGCGAAGTCATTGATGACTTTAGCTGCAGCAACGGCATCGTCCGAGATCGAATAGATCAGCGGACCGGTCATGGAATCAGCCAGCGAGGCAAACTGCGTGCCCTCGACAGAGCGACGAGCCAGCGTGTTCTTCAGAACACGCAGGTACACGCCCTGGGCACGTGCGGATGCACGGAGCTTGGTCAAGTGACTAACCTGGATGCCACGGTACTCGGCGACGACGATGGTTTGCGCAGATGCTACTTTTGCGGAAACTTCTTCGACGACGGCCTTTTTGTCATTCAGATTAAGACCCACGGTCAATCTCCTTAAATGATGAGAACGAGATGTTCACATCGGTTCGAACACACGGCGTCCGAAGTTAAGAAGCCTTAAACTGAGCGGATGAATTCACGCAGCTGGACTACAAAACTTGTTCGGGTACACCATCTGCGTTGGGTTGTCTTTTAACCGCATGCTCAACCTCTGCACTTGGCCCAACGGTCTTTGATTGTCTGCCGCAGCGATCAGTTACTGCGACAGCCCAAAGAATCGCCCCGCACCAATGGTGCGAGGACTTGAATTTGCTAATTAAGCAGCAGCGATCGAAGCGTGATCGATGCGCACGCCAGCACCCATCGTCGACGACAGGGCGACCTTGCGCAGGTACACACCTTTCGACGTGGTTGGCTTGGCTTTGTTCAGGGCGTCGATCAGGGCAACCAGGTTGCTCTTCAGATCTTCGTCGGTGAACGATGCACGGCCGATCGTTGCGTGAACGATACCTGCCTTGTCGGTACGGTACTGGACCTGACCGGCTTTGGCGTTCTTGACGGCGGTTGCGACGTCTGGGGTCACGGTGCCGACTTTCGGGTTAGGCATCAGGCCACGTGGGCCCAGGATCTGACCCAGGGTACCGACGATACGCATGGTGTCTGGCGACGCGATGACGATATCGAAAGGCATGTCGCCGGCTTTGACGCGCTCGGCCAGGTCTTCCATACCGACGATGTCGGCGCCAGCTGCACGTGCAGCTTCAGCCTTCTCGCCCGTTGCGAACACAGCAACGCGCACGGTCTTGCCGGTGCCTGCTGGCAGCACGACCGAACCGCGAACCACTTGGTCCGACTTCTTTGGATCCACGCCCAGTTGCACCGAGACGTCGATCGACTCGTTGAACTTGGCAGTGGCGAATTCCTTGACCAGCGACAGACCGTTGTCGAAGGCGTAGACTTTATTGCGGTCTACTTTAGCTTTGATAGCTTTGACGCGTTTGGACAGCTTAGCCATTACAGACCCTCCACCGTGATGCCCATCGAACGTGCCGAGCCAGCGATGATACGCACTGCTGCGTCCATGTCGGCGGCGGTCAGGTCCGGCTGCTTGGTTTTTGCGATTTCTTCAGCTTGAGCGCGGGTCAGCGATGCAACCTTGTCGGTATGCGGCTTGGCCGAACCCTTGGTGATGCCAGCGGCTTTCTTGATCAGGTACGTTGCCGGTGGGGTCTTCATCACGAAGGTGAACGACTTGTCGGCGAACGCGGTGATCACGACCGGGATTGGCATGCCTGGCTCGACACCCTGGGTCTGGGCGTTGAACGCCTTGCAGAATTCCATGATGTTCAGACCGCGCTGACCCAGTGCTGGACCGATCGGTGGGGATGGGTTTGCTTTACCAGCTGGAACTTGCAGCTTGATAAAGCCAATGATTTTCTTTGCCATGAAAGGCTCCTATCTTTGACTTGAGTAGTAGCGCCCCACCGCGACTACTCGTCTCCGGCGGGGCTCCTCTTACCGGATTCCGCCTGACAACTGCGACGCTCCGATGGTAGCGTTTAGACTTTCTCGACTTGCCCGAACTCCAGTTCCACCGGAGTCGCGCGGCCGAAGATGGTAACAGAAACTCGCACCTTCGACTTTTCGTAATTGACTTCTTCGACGTTGCCGTTGAAATCGGTGAACGGGCCTTCCTTGATTCGGACCTGTTCGCCCACTTCGTACAGCGTCTTTGGCCGAGGCTTCTCGACACCTTCCTGGACCTGCTGCATGATCTTGTCGATCTCGCGCGCCGGGATTGGGGTCGGCTTGTTCGACTTGCCGCCAATGAAACCGGTGACTTTGCTGGTGTTCTTCACCAGGTGCCAGGTTTCGTCGGTCATTTCCATCTCGACCAGCACGTAACCCGGGAAGAAGCGGCGCTCGGTAACGGCCTTGGTGCCGTTGCGCATCTCGACAACTTCCTCGGTTGGCACCAGGATCTGGCCAAACTGTTCTTGCATGCCGCCGCGTTCGATCCGCTCGGTCAGGGCGCGCATCACGCTCTTTTCCATACCCGAGTAGACGTGAACGACGTACCAGCGCTTGTTGCTGACCGGGACACTCACGGGTGCAGCTGCTTCTGGTGCTGCGTCCTGCTCTGGCACGCCCTCTTCGGGAGCGCCAGTCGCCGGAATCTCTTCCGGCGCGGTATCTTCTTGTACGTTTTCGCTCATGTTTATTTCCAACCCAGGACAAAGTCGTACAACAGGAGCTCGAGAATCTTGTCGGTGCCCCACAGGAAAATCGCCATCACAACCACAAAGGCAAACACGATGCCGGTGATCTGCAAGGCTTCGCGGCGGGTCGGCCAAACGACCTTCTTGGTCTCGCGCACCGATTCCTTGGCAAAGCTCAGGAAATCACGGCCAGTGGTGGAAGTCCACAAAAGCAGGACAGCAAAAACTAAACCAGCCAAAAGGGCGCCTGCGGCGACCAAGGCTGGTTTGTTCTGGCCTGTCAGGTAAAAGAACCCGACGACGCCTGCAATCGCTGCAACCACCGCCAGCGCGACCTTGAACTTGTCATTCGAGGTGCTGACAGTTTGCACGGATTGATTAGACATTCTTCTTTACTTTCGGTGCCTGGCACCAGAATTCGGTGGCAGGGGCGGAGGGAATCGAACCCGCGACCTTCGGTTTTGGAGACCGACGCTCTGCCAATTGAGCTACACCCCTACGAAAACTTCCAGCTGAATCCAACATTATACAGCAAGCGCGCGCTCACTGACAATGCTGTTCGAGGGAAACGGAAATGACTTCCGCTTCCCTCTGCTCTGCTTAGTTAGGCAGAATCTTTGCGACCACGCCGGCGCCGACAGTACGGCCGCCTTCACGGATTGCGAAACGCAGACCTTCTTCCATCGCGATCGGGTTGATCAGCTTGACGGTGATCGACACGTTGTCGCCTGGCATGACCATTTCTTTGTCTGCTGGCAGCTCGATCGAACCGGTCACGTCAGTCGTACGG
>Ga0157371_10000709_pt1 | contig 39124 bp, 33 predicted proteins | sample C45metaG_FD_113462 | JGI IMG/M metagenome (GOLD analysis project Ga0157371, IMG submission 113462) | Corn rhizosphere microbial communities from Kellogg Biological Station, Michigan, USA - C4-5 metaG | ecosystem: Host-associated > Plants > Roots > Rhizosphere > Soil | place: USA: Michigan... | reverse complement strand
CGCGCATGCAGTGAGTAGAACTGGGAGAATACTAAGCAGTAGTCGGTGAATCGTCATCGTTTGTCCTCACATTGTCAGTCATCCAAGTGGCAAAATGCCCCCGAAGGGCCGCCAAATCATTCGTCGTATTCATACTCAAGCAGGCAGCACACCAGAGTATAGTATCGTCACCGTCTATTTTCCGTTCGCGTGCAAGCGACAGTGCCGACGGCAACAGGGCATGCCGCTGAGACGCTGGCAGGTGTGTCGTTCCGCCGCGGTATTCCAATCTTGCCCACATCTCGTCTGGTTCGCTGTCGCTGATCAAGCGCTTGAATTGACCTGCGTCCAGTTTCGCCCGTGCTGTAATCGGAAATTCGTCGGCATGAGGCTCATAGGGTATTTCACTCCATTTACCATCGCGCCCGATATAGCGCCACCCGATGGCATTGCCGGCGATTTCTATCCGCTGCTGGTTAGTCAGCACGCCAAAAATGTCCGGCAAGCGCCGCGTATCGGAAAAGCGAAAATTGAATCGTTGGCCATCAGCCTCCACTACGCACCAAGCCGCCAGACGCTCGGCTAACCGTTCCGCCGTTTCAAATGTCGTGATCGCGCTAACCATCGGAAAACCGTCGCTGCGGGACAATACGCGGCGCAGTGAATGGTCAGTGGGCTCGAACTTCAATACAAACGGCGACACGTCCCGCGTTTCCTCAGAGCAACCAGGCAATGACTCGAACAGTAAGAGCGGTTTTTTGTCAAGTTCACGAAATAGTCCGGGTCTGAATGCACCATCGATCAGAAGATGCACGCCTGCACCCGGCGGTAAGGAAGCATGGTGCGCCGTTAAATCAGTGAGCCAGTTGGCATGAAATGGATCGATTAACATATTTCTTATTCTACGAGCGTAAATGCGGGCGCCGCGCCAAGCGATTTTTTCAGGCAGGCGACACAGATGGACCGCGGCAGGGCTGGAAGCGGATAGCTTATTTTTTCCGGCCCGACGAAACTCTTCTTTGCTGCATGAATCGTGATCTTCCCCGGACACTGCACGGTAATATTCCCACCTTCGATCGTGATATTGGCCCCGCCAGCTGTCGACAGGCTGATGCTCTTGGCAGCCGCCCAGTCGACATGCGCATTGACGCTGATGATGTCAACCTGATCGCGCGCCTGCACATTGAGCACATCGCCCTGCGCCTGCAAATCCACCGCGCCCTTCGCTGCAACCAGTTGCAGGCCGATATTCTCCGCGCCCGCTGTTACAGCACCGCCCAGCATCCCGATCGCCTGCCCGCTATGAATCCGCAACTGGCCACCGGTGACAAACTGCGTATCCTGACCGCTCATCAACGTGATGGTCTCGCCATTGGCCAGTTGCAGATCATTCGCTGCGACCACGCCCAGGCCGGCCTTAGCGGCAATCGCAATCACCGCCGAACTGCTGTTGGGCAGCTTGCCATCGTCCGGCGCGACCGGCTTGGCAGGCATATCGCCGCGCGCCGCGTCCACGCTCTCGTTACTGAGCATGCCCGAGACCGCCGTCAGCATTGCCGGCAGCGGCGCTTCCTTGTCGTCGAGCTTGCTGGCATTGGCTTTCGCAGCGCCGAGGTGGCTGGCGAACGCGACCGTCTGATGCGTCGTGGCGGCATCGCTGAACGTTTCGCCCAGCGTGACCGCCTGTTTCAGCATGGCGATCCCCGCCACATTGTCGCCGGCCGGCTCACGTGCGTCCGCGCCATGGGTGATCTTGTAGCTCGTGACCAAGAGGCCCGTGGCGGCGCGCACCGCGCCATAGCCGTCCGTGCGCAATTCGGCGCCCAGCCCGCGCAGGCTGCCGCGGTAATTATCGGCCGTGTGAATCAGGTGCCCCAAATTCAGTTCGCTGGCGGCATGAGTGCTCTTGAGCTGGATACGGCCCTGGCTGTCGGTGTCGTCGAACACGAGCTGGTTGTAGCCGCTGCCGCCGAATTCCTTGCTGCGAATGCCCCACTGCGCGGCGCTGTTGCGATGACCGGCGCTGACCGCCGCGGCACCGTGCCACAGCGGCCCGTTGCCACCCGCCAGGTTGCCTTGCGCCGAGACCGCGTGATCGTTGGCGGCGCCGAAGATCGCTGTGTCGCTCTCTTGTTCACTCTTGCCGCCCGGGGTCGGTAGCGTGCCGCCTTCACCCTGGCCGTTGTACAGCGCGCCGACGATCAGCGGCCGGTCGATATCGTTTTCGAGAAACTGCACCAGTACTTCCTGCCCGATGCGCGGCAGGAACTGGCTGCCCATGCCGCCGCCGGTCGAGCGCTGCGCAACGCGTACCCAGCAGGTCGCATTGGCGTCTTCCTGCCAGTGGAAGCGGATGCGCACGCGCCCCAAACGGTCGCAATGGATTTCGTCGGCGCCGCTCGCGCTCGCGCCGCCGCCGGGCCCGACCACAATCGCGCTCTGGCTGCCGTGGGCGGTTGGCTTCGGGTGGTGACGCAAGCCGTTTTCACCGACCACCGGACGCCACGGGGTAGCGGCCGCGATGGCATCGACCATGTTGGCGTAGCCGCTGGTGCTGGCCTGGGCGATGACGGCGGCCAGTTCGGGATCCTGCTCGGGCAGTGTCTGTTCGAGCAATTCGGGGATCGGCCCGAACAACTCGGCCAGTCCCTCCCTGGCGGGCTTGGGCAGGTTGTTGACGCCCACGCTGACGACGCGCAGTGCAATATACGCCGGATCAGCATCGGCGCCGGCGCCCGCTTGCAGCGGCCCCTGCGTCAGGGTGAAACGGGTGCCGGCGCGCAGCGTGCGCACTGTCGAGCGGGCCTGCCACAGGTGGCGGCGCGCTTCGTTGGCCTGCATCTGCAACAGCGCATAGCGGCGCGCCTGGGCACCGTCAGCGTAGAAGTATTGGCCGGGCGTATCAAAGCTTTCCAGCAGCGGCGCGTTGGGCCCGCCCACGGCGCCCGCGGTCGGTACGCTGGCGGCCACGGCTTTCTTGGCCTTGTAGTCGTAACTGAGCACGGTGGAGAGGCCCACGCGCAGGCTGCGCCGTGCGCGCAGCGATTGCACGCTGTCGTGCGCTTCGCCGGCGCGCGCGCCATGAAAGCGAATGCCGCCGCCGGCGCTGCTGCTGGCGTCTTCGGGCGTCGCGCTGGCCTGGCTGCTGTCGCCGAACAGCACCACGCCGTGGCCCTCCTCCGTCTCTTCGATGCGCCAGCTCAGGCCTTCTTCGGTCAGCAGCCGCGTGACGAAATCGAGGTCGGATTCGCGGTACTGACAGCAATAGCTGCGCGTGCCGGCATCGGCCATGAAGGCTGCCGTTTCATCGCTCCAGCGCCATTCGGCGTGCGGTGCGTGTTCCTGGAACACGATGTCGACGATTTCCATCACCGTCTTGTCTTGCCATACGCGGCTGTTGCGCACCTGGCCAAGGCGCCACAGCCACGGCTGCAAGCGCAGCCGGTAGCGCGCCAGGCCGCCAAAGCTGCCCAGCATTGCCGCTTCGCTGACGAGGCCTGTGAAGCGGGCACGCGTGCCGTCGACCAGGCTGGTCTCCAGCACGGCCGACTGGCCCAGTAGCGACGCGAGGTCGAGCGCGGCATCGGTGGCGAGCACGATCACGTCGCGCGTGCCGATTGACTGTACGCCGTCATCGGCGGCGAACGCTTCGACCATCAGGCCGCTACTGCCCTCGTCATCGCCCAGCTGCAAGGCGTACAGCCTGGTGCGGCTGGAAAAGCCGGCCAGCGCGGCAAGTACATCGTCGACCAGCGCCACCCTCATCGTTTCACCTTGCAGGCGGCAGCCGTGGCGCGGCCATCGCAGGCCCGCTTGCGGCACGCGGCCAGCTCGGCCTTCGGCTGCTTCTTGCAGTACGCCAGTTCCTGATCGAGGCTGGCACGGGTCCTGGCCTGGGGGGCTGGCTCGGATGCCTGGGCATGCGCGATCAGGGCCGACAGCAGCATTACGTCGCGGTCCGGCGCCGGCGCAGGTTTCGGCGCCTGCTTCGGTACCGCCTTCGGCGCAGGTTTCACGGCGGCCACGCGCTTGACCGGTGGCTTTGGCTTGGCCGGCGCGCTTGCGCGCTCGGCGCCCCTCGCGGCAACCTTGGCGGCGACTGGGGCGGCCGCTGCCGCGGCAAGCGCAGAACCGGCCGGTGCTTCCAGCGCCTGGCTCAGGACGTCGCCGGTGGCCCCAGCGGCAGGTGGCGCTGGCGGCTCGGCAGCAAGCATCTCGCTCAGGCTCGGTTGCGCGTCCGGCAGTGGTGCCGAGCGTGCCTGGTGGTCTTCCTCGATGATCGCCGTTGCTGGTTCAGCCGCTGCTGGCGTGACGGCGCCATTGGCAGCCACATCGGTCTGCGCAACGGCTTCTGGTGTCGCCGCAGCAACGATCAGCGGCGTCGATGGTTCGCGCTGCTGGCCATACCATAGCCCCGCGCCGCCAGCCACGGCCGCCACCAGCAAGCCCGAGAATGCCCATATCCAGGGCGCGCGCGAACCGTGCCTCGCGTTGGGCGACGAGGTTGGTGAGCGCTTGCCGCCGGACGCCTCCAGCGTCGACAGTATGCGGTTGCGCTCGGCTTCGGCTTGCTGTGCAGGGGTCAGCAAACTAGGTGGTCCATTGCTGGAAATCTTGTCTTTTCGTTGCAAAATTCAAGCTCCTGATCGTTGTTGCAATACTTTACGCTAATAAATTGACTAACGCGATACCCCACACAATTGCCAACAGTCAGTTGCGCAGAAGACTCCACAGTTGGGTAGAATGAGCCGTTCTTATCAGACTAGTAAGTTGTACTTGGAAGAAATACCGCTCGTCGGGTATCTGGCACGCCGTCTGGCGCCAGGCGTCGGCGACTGGATGGACACGGAGTCAAAGTGTTGTTAATGGCAATTGCCCTGTATTTTGTTCTGGCCTGCCTGATTGGCTGGCTGGTGTTTTTCCCTGCAGGGCGAGGCATGGCGATGCAGGCCGCAGCGCGCATGGAATCACAGCTGGGCGCATGGCTGGCGGGCATCAAGCGCATGCGCGCGCCTGCTGCGCGGTCCACTGCGGGCGCAGTGCCCGCAGTGCCCGCCACCCCGCGCCGCCCGGTCCAGTCAGCCGTTCGTTACTGGCCATGGCTGCTGGCGGCGGCGCTGCTGGCAGTGCCACCGGCGCTGGTGTTCCTGTCCGGCGGCAGTCATACGCTGGACGGCTACGAGGTATCGACACGCGAAGTCAATACGCAAGTGGCGTCGCTGCTGCAGGGCGAACAACTGGCGCCGCCGGCGACACTGCCACCAGCCGTGTTTGCAACCGCCGACGTGGCCGTGGAGCGGCCGCTGCTGCGCACGGCCAGCCGCAACTGGGCATTGCTGGACCCCGAATTCACGCAGCGCTTGCTGCTGGTGTTCAAGATCATGAAAGAGCAGCACGGTTACGACATGGCGATCCTCGAAGGCTATCGCAGCCCCGAGCGCCAGAATGCGCTGGCTTCGATGGGCACCAGTGTCACCAATGCCGGTGCCTGGCAAAGCTGGCACCAGCATGGCCTGGCCGCCGACTGCGCCTTCCTGCGCGACGGCAAGCTGGTGATCACGGAAAAGGATCCGTGGGCCATGCGCGGCTACGAGTTGTATGGCCAGGTGGCCGAGTCGGTAGGCCTCACCTGGGGTGGGCGCTGGAAGATGATGGATTTCGGGCATACCGAGTTGCGGGTGCCCGGCGTGATGAAACGAAAGTCTTAGGGAGACGTGATGGCAGGTCCCGTAATTCGTTTGGGCGACAAGACCTCGCATGGCGGGGTCGTGGCGAGCGCATCGATGGTCAGCGACAGCGGTGGCGTGCCCATTGCGCGCGTCGGCGATACCGTCGTCTGTCCGCTGCACGGCGATTCGCAGTGCGTGATCGTCAGCGGCGACCCCACCATGATCGTCGATGGCAAGCCCGTGGCCCGCCACGGCGACCTGACCAGCTGCGGCGCAACGCTGATCGCCAGCCAGCAAAGCACCGTGGATCAGGTCTGACCATGCCACCTTATTACCTGCAAAGGCAGAACCGATGCGTCCCTGGCTGAGCCGAACCCTGATCGTTGCCGCCGCGTTCAGCGCCTGCTGGCTGGGCGCCCTGTGGTACTGGCGCTCCACCACCCGCATGCCGGACACCGGGGATATCGTCATCTGGCTGTTGCTGATGCCGCTGTTTCTGCTGCTCGTGCTGTGGGCAGGCCGCAAGATCATCGCTGCTGTCAGTGCGCGTTCGGCTGCAGCCGCTGCCGTGGCCGCCGCGACGGCGTCGCAGGCCGCGGCAGCGCCTGTACCCGATGCCGCGCAGCCGGCCGCGCTGGTGGTCCTGGCTGGTGCGCTGAACATGCCGCACGGCGACAACGTCCACACGCTGAGCGAAGCGTTACGGTCGCGCCAGGCCAATCTGCAGCTCGACCCAACGCTGCTGGACGGGCGCGGCTACCCGATCCTCAGTGGCCGTGCGGACAGCGTCGACAGCCTGGCGCAGCAAGAAACCATGGATGAATGGCTGCAACTGCACCATCCCGACCATGTGCTGGATGACGAACAGTGGCGTGCGCTGGCCCTGGGCAGCGTCGTCGCTAGCGAACTGGCGTTCGAGCTCGGCCCGCACCCGGCGCTGCCGGCTTATCTCGATGCGGTTCAGGCCGGCAAGGCAACCCCGCCCCTGCCCACGCTGCAACTGGTACTGCTCCTGCCCACCGAATGGAATGCAGCGCAACGCGCCGTCGCCGCCGATTGGCTGCGCACCATCGTCGAGCTGCATGGCTGGCCGCAAGCCCACGTTGCCACCGTGCTGGCCCATGCCGGAGCGGACGTCGCAGCGGGGCCACTCGCGCTGGTGGACTCGCTGTCCAAACGCGCGCAGCAGGCCGGACAACCGTTCCTGTGCATGCTGATGGCGTGCGGTTCGCGCATTGGCGAAGGGAGCGTCGAGGCCTGGGCCGAGCAATTCATCCTGCTCGACAGCCGCAACCCGAACGGCCGCGTACCCGGCGAAGGCGCAGCCGGCGTGCTACTGGCTGACCGCGCCCAGGGGGCCCTCTTCGACGCGCCCGACGCAGCGCTGCTATACCCGGCCGCCAGTGGCGCGCGCGCCAGCTCGGCCGACGGCCGTGGCCGCATCGACAGCGCCCTGATCACGCAGCAGGCGACCGACCTGCTGGCCAGCGCCGGCATTGCCGCGAGCACCGTCACGCTGGTGAGCGCCGACAGCGACGCCCGCGCCAGCCGCGTCGGCGAAACGCTCGGCATGGCAACCAACCTGCTGCCCGACCTCGATCCGGTCGACCAGGTCGTGACCGTGGCAGGTTCGTGCGGCGATGCCGGCGACGCCACGCTGCTCGCGGCGCTGGTGCTGGCCCAGCATCACGTGCGTAGCGGCGCCGGCGCCGCGCTGTGCGTCAGCAACCTCGACCCGGTCCAGCGCAGCGTTGCACTGCTGGGACCGCAACCGGCACTGCAACTGTCGCCGCAACCTGCCTCACTCGCCGCATGAGCCAATTTCTCCTTTCCCTTCAACTGACGTCCGTCGCGCCCATTCTATGATGCAACGATTCTGGCATACCCTTACCGCTCGCTTCAGCCTGGCCGCCATCGGCTTCGCCGCCTTTGCCCTGGCGCTGTTGATCGCCGCCGCCGTGTTCGACGTCTCGTACGTCTGGGTCGGCGCCGCGTTGCTCGCGGCGCTGCTGTTGTACGGCGCCGTCTGGCTCTACAAGCGTCAGATGCGCCTGCGCTCGGGCGCGGCCTTCGGTGGCATGCTCGAACAGCAGGCGGCCGCGCCAGTGTCCAACGCGGCGCAGCGCGAAGAGAACGAAGCGATCCGCCAGCGCATGGTCGAGGCGATCGGCACGATCAAGACCTCGAAGCTGGGCCAGCTCTCGGGCGACGCCGCCTTGTACGAACTGCCCTGGTATATGGTGATCGGCAACCCGGCGGCCGGCAAGAGCACGGCGATTGCCAGCTCGGGGCTGCAGTTCCCGTTCGCCGACAGCAAGATCGTCCAGGGCGTCGGCGGCACCCGCAACTGCGACTGGTTCTTCACCACCGACGGCATCCTGCTCGACACGGCCGGGCGCTACTCGGTCAATGAAGAAGACCGCGGCGAGTGGATGGGCTTTCTCGACCTGCTGAAAAAATACCGCAAGCGCGCGCCGATCAACGGCATCATCATCGCGGTCAGCATCGCCGAGCTGACCGGCAACCGGCCCGAGTTCGCGATCAACCTGGCCAAGAACCTGCGCCAGCGTGTACAGGAACTGACCGAGCGACTCGAAGTGCATGCGCCGGTCTACGTGATGTTCACCAAGGCCGACCTGATCACGGGCTTCAACGAATTCTTCCAGGACGCCGAACGAGGCGACCGCGACAAGGTCTGGGGCGCTACCCTGCCCTACAGCCAGACGAGCTCGAAAGCCGATGTGCTCGAGCAGTTCGATGCCCGTTTCGACGAACTGTATGACGGCCTGAAAGAGCTGAGCATGGCCAATATGGCCCTGCAATGGCGCGAGCAGATGCCGCCAGGCGTGTTCACGTTCCCGCTCGAGTTCAGCTCGATCAAGGGCCCGCTGCGCACCTTCATCGCCACGCTGTTCGAAGAAAACCCGTTCCAGTTCAAACCCGTGTTCCGCGGCTTTTATTTCACCAGCGCCGTGCAGGAAGGCGAGACCGTGTCGGCCTCGTCCGAACGCGTCGCGCACCGCTTCGACCTGCAGATGATGCCGGCCTCGCGCTCCGAAGTGCAGGAGCAGCACGGTTACTTCCTGCTGAACCTGTTCCGCAAGGTGATCTTTGCCGACAAGGACCTGGTGGCGCAGTACGCCAGTCCGGCCAAGACCCGTGCCCGCTACGTGACGTTCTTTGCCGTCGTGGCACTGTCCGGCCTGGCGCTCGGCGGCTGGTCGTGGTCGTACCTGGCCAACCGCCAGCTGGTGGCCAATGTGCAGGCCGATCTGGACCAGGCCATCAAGGTGCAGGACAAGCGGCTCGACCTGGCATCGCGCTTCGAGGCGCTGGAAATCCTGCAGGACCGCATCGAACAGCTTGACGCCTACCGCGACAAGCGCCCGCTGGCGCTGAGCCTGGGCTTGTACCAGGGCGAAATCCTCGAGCAGAAGCTGCGCCAGGAATACTTCGCGGGCATGAAGGAAGTGATGCTCAAACCGGTGGGCCAGTCGCTCGAAGCCTTCCTGGGTGAAGTCAACAGTGGCGCGGCGCAGTTGCAGCCGATGTCGGCGCCGCCGCAGTCGGGTGCAGTCGGCGGAGTCGTGCCGGTTGCGGCTGCTGCTACTGCTGCAGCTGCACCTGGCACGGGTTCTGCATCTGCGGCCCCTGCCGGCGCGCCCGGCACGCTGCCGGCCACGCCACTGGCGCCGGCCGCCGCCGTCAACTTCGGCGCGCTGCAGTTCAAGGATGCCAATCCGGCCAACGTTGAAGATGCCTACAACGCATTGAAAACTTACCTGATGCTGAGCGACAAATCGCGCGCCGAAGCCAGCCACCTGAACGACCAGCTGACCCGCTTCTGGCGCGTCTGGCTCGACAGCAACCGTGGCACGATGACGCGCGAACAGATGATCCGCAGCGCCGAACGCATGATTTCGTTCTACCTGAGCCAGCTGAACGATCCGGCCTGGCCGACGATCGAAAGCAAGCTCGCGCTGGTCGACCAGACCCGCGACAACCTGCGCCGTGTGGTGCGCGGCATGCCGGCGCGCGAGCGCGTGTATGCCGACGTCAAGGCCCGCGCGGCCACCCGCTTCCCGTCGATGACGGTGGCGCGCGTGGTCGGCGACGGCGACAAGGAACTGGTCGTCGGCAGCTATGCGATTCCCGGCACCTTCACCCGCGACGCCTGGGACAACTACATCCAGGGTGCGTTCCGCGACGCCGCCAACCGCGAACTGCAAAGCACCGACTGGGTGCTCAAGACGGCCGCCAAGGATGACCTGACGCTCGAAGGCAGCCCCGAGCAGATCCAGAAGGCCCTGCTCGCGCTGTACAAGAACGAGTACGCGCAGCAGTGGCAAAAGTTTATCCAGGGCGTGAGCATTCGCGAACTCAATGGCTTCGACCAGGCGGCGACCGCCATGAACCGCCTGGGCGATTCGGAATCCTCGCCGATCGATAAACTGATCAAGACGGTGTACGCCGAAACCTCGTGGGACAACCCGTCGCTGATCGACGCCGGCCTGCAGCGCGCCCAGCGCGGCGCCATGGGCTGGTTCAAGGAAACGATCCTGCGCCAGAAGCCGTCGGCGATCAACGTGAATCTGGACACGACCAGCAAGCCGGGCGCCGCCCCGATCCCGATGGGCCCGGTCGGCCGCGAGTTCTCGGGCGTGGCCCGTCTGGTGGTCAGCAAGGACAACGGCGCGACGCTGATGAAGGGCTATATGGACATGCTGTCCAAGCTGCGCGCGCGTTTCAACCAGATCAAGAACCAGGGCGACACCGGCCCCGGCGCCAAGCAGTTCATGCAGCAGACGCTCGATGGTTCCGGCTCCGAACTGGCCGAAGCGTTGAAGTATGTCGATGAGCAGATGCTGATCGGGATGACGGACGCGCAGAAGAGCGCCATCCGGCCGCTGCTGGTGCGTCCGCTGATGCAGACCTTCGCCGTGATCGTGCGCCCGACCGAGGCCGAGATCAACAAGGTGTGGGCCGCGCAGGTGCTCGAGCCGTTCAACCGCACGCTGGCCGTGAAATACCCGTTCGCGCCGAATTCGGCCGTGGAAGCGAGCGACGCCGAGATCGGCCAGATGTTCGGCCCGGAAGGTGCGATCGCCAAATACTTCAACACCACCATCGGCCCGCTCGTCGTGCGCCGTGGCGACGTGATCAGCGCCAAGACCTGGGCGAACATGGGCATCAATCTGGCGCCGGGCGTGGTGAGCAGCTTCCCGAGCTGGATCGCCCCGCTGTCGGCCGGCGGCGTGGCTGCCAGTGCCGGCGCTGGCGAAGCCCAGACGCGCTTTGAAGTCCAGGCACTGGGCGCAACAGGCGCAACCGAGTTCACGGTCGAAATCGACGGCCAGTCGCTGCGCTGGCGCGGCCAGCCGCAACCGTTCGTGCAGATGGTGTGGCCGAATCCGCGCGGCGTGCCGGGCTCGCGCATCAGCGCCATGACGCCCGAGGGCCGCACCGTCGTGTTGCTCAACGAGCCGGGTCACTTCGGCCTGAAGAAAATGATCGATGCCGCCAAGCGCCAGCGCCGTGACAACGGTGTGTTCGAGTTGAGCTGGGAAAACAGCGGCGTCATCGTGCGCGCCAACCTGAAAATCGTGGCGACCACACAGGCTGCCGCACCGGCGCCCGGCGCGGCAGCGGGCTTCCGCCGCATGCGCCTGCCGGACACGATCGCGGTCTCGGCGCCGCTCGCGCCGACGAGCGCCGCCGCCCCGGTTGGCGCGCCGGTGACCGGCGCAGCAGCGGGAACGGCAGCGGGCGGGAGCAAGCCATGAGTCGTCCGGTCGCGATTCCGGTCGGGTACTTCGGGAAGATCCCGACCCGGGCCGACTTCGTCAAGGCGAGCGAGAATGCGGCGCTGAGCAGCATGCTCGACGCCTGGCTGGCGCAGGCAATCGACCTGCTCAGCGCCGACGCGCGCTGGAAGCGCAACTACGATGCGCTGGCGCCGATCAACTTCGCCTTCATCGGGCCCCGGCGCGGGCGCGCGGTGGCCGGCCACCTGGTGGCCAGCACCGACCAATCGGGCCGGCGCTTTCCGTTCCTGTTGATGAGCACGATGCCAATCTCCACCCCCGCATCCTTCGTGGCCAACAGCCCGCTGATGCTGGCGCGGCTGTGGAACCGGCTCGAGACGATCAGCGCCGACGTCATGCGGGCCCAGGAACCAGCGCCGGTCCTGCAAACGGCCGCGACGGCCACGGTCGACTTCGATCCCGACAGCACGGCCAGCACGGCTGAACTGAATGGATTCATGGCGCAGCAGACCGTCGGCTCGCTCGACGCGATGCTGGGGCGTGCCGGCTTTCACGTCTCGACGCGCCAGATCCTGCTGGCGCTCGGCCTGCTGCTGCAGCCGGTGATGGCCACCAGTTCGAGCCGCCTCGAGAAAAGTCTGGTATTGCCACTGCCTGCGGAAGCCCTGCAGCGCCAGCAGGTCGCGGCGTTCTGGATGCACCTGATCACGCCGTTCCTGCTGCGCGCCGACTTTGAACTGTCAGTCTTCGTCACGCACCAGGACGAGCGCCCGGTGCTGGTGCTGGGGTTTTCCGGCGCCTCGGCGCAGACGCTGCAGGCGATCATGGATCCGCAGGTCGGGCTGGAACACCACATCGGCTTCGACCAGCTCGACTGGGTCGAAGACCAGGTCAGCGCCGACTACGCGATCAAGAAAGTCTCGACTTACCTGGCGCAAGGCGCCCTCTCACTCAAATCGGCCGGCGAATCGCTGCACGCCGCCTTTATCGGAACCTGATCATGCGTGTTGTACCGACCCTCCTGTTAGTCCTTGGCGCCGCCCTCCTGAACCCGGCTTCGGCCCAGACGGCGGTGCCTGCCGGCGTCACGCCGCAGCCCGGCCAGGTGCTGGCCAGCGGCACCGTGCCGGACGAATCGACCAAGGCCGCCGTGCTGGCGCGCCTGTATGAAGTGTATGGCGCCGACAAGGTCGTCGACCAGATCGCCGTGGGCCAGGTGGCGCAGCCGGCCAACTGGAACAATTACGTGCAAAAGCTGATCACGCCGCAGCTCAAGCAGATCACGCGCGGCCAGCTCAAGATCGACGGCAGCACGGTGAGCGTGCGCGGCGAAGTGGCCAACGAGGCGCAGCGCCAGCGCATCGCCAGCGACTTCGCCACCAGCCTGAACCCGACCTATGTCGTCAACAACGGGTTGCGCGTGGCCGCGGCCGAACAGAATATCCTCGACGGCGCGCTGGCCAACCGCATCGTCGAATTCGACAGCGGCAAGGCCACCTTGACGCCAGCCGGCCAGGCGATCCTGGACCAGATGGCCGTCGCCATCCAGAAGCTGCAGGGCCGCAAGATCGAGATCATCGGCCACACCGACAACCAGGGCCTGAAAGCCGCGAACCAGAGCCTGAGCCAGGCGCGCGCCGACGCGGTCAAGACTTACTTCACCGGCAAGGGGATGGCCGCCGACATGTTCACGACGCTGGGCCAGGGCTCGGACCGGCCGGTGGCCAACAACGCGACGCCCGATGGACGCGCACGCAACCGCCGCATCGAATTCCGTATCGCGCAATAATTTACAGGGTCACCCATGACGTTTACAGCAGAACAACTACTCGAACCGATCAGCCCCGAATCGCCCAGCGGCGAAGACCTGTCGTTTTCGCCTGAGCTCGACGCCATCTCGCAGGCGCGCCGCTTCGACGACCCGTCGCTCGCACAAGGCGAGTGGATCACCGACCTGAAAGAAGCCGATTGGCCATTCGTCGTGCGCCGCTGCGCTACCCTGCTGAAGGACACGAGCAAGGACTTGCGCCTGGCGGTGTGGCTGGCCGAGGCGGCCGTCAAGACCGACGGCTTGCGCGGCCTGGGTGAAGCGCTGCGCACGCTGGCCGGCCTGTGCCAGGACTACTGGGACGTGGGCCTGTATCCAGAGTCGGATGGCGATGACCATGACCAGCGCATCGGCAACCTGAGCTGGATCCTCGCACGCATGCCAACACTCCTGCGCGAGGTGCCGGTGACCGATGGCCGGCAAGGCAGTTATTCGACGATCGACTTCGAAACGGCCCGCAAAGCAGCCGCCGCGGCCAGCAATGGCGGCACAGTGACCGGACCCAAGCTGGCTGACCTGGAAGCGGCGCGGCGCAATAATTCCGCGGCGTTCGTCGCGGCGTTTGCCGCGGATATTCAGTTATGCCTGGATGCGTTGACGGAGCTCGAAGCCGTCGCCGACGAGCGGCTGGGTCCGGATAGCCCGGGCTTTTCGGCGGCGCGCAATGCCGTGGTCGATCTGCAGCGGATGATGCCTGCAGCTGGCGGTGCTGCTGCATCGGTGCCGGGCGACGCCGATGCTGCGGCGTTGGCGGATGCGCCGGTTGGCGCTGTGGCCCAAGCGGGTGGCATGGCCACGCCAGTGGCGCCAGCTGGTCCGCCCGGGCCGATCCAGACCCGCGCGCAGGCGCTGGCGCAACTACGCGCGGTGGCGCAGTTCTTCCGGCACACGGAGCCACACAGCCCCGTGTCGTACTACGCGGACAAGGCCGCCGATGCGGGCGAGCAGAATCTGCATGACTGGCTCAAGTCGGTGGTCAAGGATAGCGCGACCATGGCGCATATCGAGGAATTGCTGGGGGTGCAGCCGCGTAACGATTGAATCGGCAGCGCGGCCACTGCCATCCCTGTTATCGCGCTTGTTGCAAGGCGTTCACCAGTGACGCCTTCGCAGTGTTGATGCTGCTCGTCGCACCGTTACCGTTGATAAAATCGGCCAGTCGCGTCTCTGCTGCGATGACGCCATCGGGCGAGACCGACGTCACCGCGACGCGCTGTCGACGGTCCTTTATTTCGAACATCGCCAGGTAGTACACTTTTCCGCTTGTCGCATAACGGCTCGACGCCAGTATGCTGTCGCACCTTGCGCCTGGCGCGAATACAGTCGACAGTGTGATCAGAGGCGCCCCACCCGCTTCCGTCAGGAATTGGCACCGTTGCCCCTTCCTGTCCTGGAACGTGGCAAACGACGAGCTGTCATCCGAGATGAAATCGCGCTCAAGAAGCCGCCATGCCGGTTGCGACATGCCCAGCTGCGTGATGCGTGCAAACCGGCGCCCGTCCATCGCGTGCGCTGGTCGTGGCGCTGTCCCTTTTTCACGAACCGGTGTGACCGGCGCTGCATCAGTGAGCACCTTGTCCGTGACGAATTCTCCTGTGGCCCGACGCATGAGGTAATGGAAGCGCCGATCGACATCCTCACGCGTTTCGCGCGACAGGTAGTCGATAGCGACATAGTCCTTGTTCTGAAGCCTGAAGACGTTCATCGCGGCGATGTTGAGGCATTGTGGAAAGCCGACGCCTGGCTCAGAACCAACCAGTTCGATGAATACCGGTGCCTTGCCGCTTTGGGACAACGTGAGCAGGCCACAACTCGGGACGGTATTGCCCTTGTCGTAGAACATGAGGGGGATGACGTCGGCCACCGGCGACCTGGGCAGCGAATGGGTGTCGTGGCGTTGCCAACCTTGCTGCCTGAGGAATTGATCGACGCTGACATTGTCGCCTGCCAGCGCATGGTGCGGCCACCACAATATCGTCAGCAACGCGAACGCGAACCTGTATCGATTCATCGGTGTTCACCTGCGACCCTATCTGCGTGGGCAAGTGCCTTCAGTTCGTCCAAGCCCTGCCTGGCCCCGACAAAAAAATCCCAGTCCCCCAGATCCTCGTCCGGGATGAAGCTCATCATGCTGGCCATGCCGAACTGCCGGACATACGCGGCTGCGTCATATGTCACCTCATGCGTGGTGCCGCCTTCCGGATCGTGCAGAGTGAACCTGTTCATGCCCGGAACGTCGCGGCCGTCACCGTCGGTGGCGGGTTCCAACTGCACGTGCAGTTGCGGCGCCAGATTGGTCAGCGCGCCGTTGGCTTCGCGCCTGAACAGACGAACATATTGGCTGTCAGGTGCCATGAACACCAGTTCGTGTTCGTCGGTCCAGAACAGGCAGTATCTGCGACCATTCTCAACGGTATAGCTGCCACGCACCGAGGCATTCTCACGCTGCACGATCGAGGCGCATCCGACAACGGGAGCGTCGTCGGGATCATCTGGCAACGGCTGCCAACTGCCGCTGGCAACATCGATTTCGATGAAGTCGCTCACTGTGGAGTGATGGAAAATACGAACCATAAGTCTTTATGTAATGGGGGCTGAATTGGCGAATGTTCTGCTCTGTCAGAACGAGCGGAGAACGCTGGATTGTAGGTCGTACGGGATTTGTGTCATGGCGTTAGAACGGGACTGTGTCCGCTTTTTTCATCCATCCAACAGTCAGTTTTTTCCTGCCCTGATATTTTACGTACAACCAGTCAGGTTGTTCTTCGTAGGCGTAGATCGTATCGCCGGGCACCAGATATGTTCCTTCAACAGGACTTCCACCCGGAGCTTTGTAAAAAGCAGCACGTTTCGATTTGATAGTATGGACACTACGCCAAGCGCCGGGTGTACGTTCGGGAATTACGAAGAAAACATTATCACCTTGCTGCGTGACGGATGGCTCACCAACAAACGACAATATCCACTCACATCCACCCTCCAGCTTCTTTCTGTCTAACCTTATTTTTATATTTTTTCCATCGTGCACGACTGATGCCTTGTCAAGGTCCGAGAATTTACTGACACCGTCCTCAGCACCGACGACAAAATAGCGCACTTGCAGTATTTTTTGGTCTTTCGTGTTGCTGGAAAATAAGATGCGGCACTCATTCGTTTCACCTGGAGCAGTTCTGGAAACTGAAATCGATCCAGTCAAAACATTGCTGGTTGTATTGAATCCCGTTGCGACAAACGGATTGTCGAAGATTTCATTCTTCCCGGAAATGAGCAGATCACTTGCTAACACCGTTGGACCGACCATCGACCAAACAGCAATCCAAAACAGTGAATTAAAGAATATTTTCATATCTTCTTTATTGAGGACCCGAGTGGGGTCAACAGTCAGGCCTGACATTTGGACACCGCTCCAAAGTCATGTCATCCCGACAATGTAATCACGAGAATGCGAGAAGTTACCTGGAAACCAAATCCACGAAAACTCTCTTGCCTGACTCTTGAAATATCATCCAAGGATAAACGTAATATACTATGAAACCGCGTGTTACCAACCCTATGGCCATCATATCGGTAGGCAAAGCAGCAATAGCAAGAAATAGATGGGTAAAAGGCAGACCAACTGTCGACTTCAGATATGTCGCGTAAGGAATCGTCAAAACAGCGCTAAACATAAAGATGATGACAAAAAGCGCGTTAGGAAATTGACGAAAGCGCATTTCCTTTTCTAAAATTCTTACATCTATCTTCTGTCGGTAGTAGATCAGCGCATCAGATTCCACGTAGATACGCTGCCTGTTTATAGCATTGCCAGAAATTGACCTGTAAACCACTACGAATCGCCAGGCCCAGCCGATTAGAATGAAAAGATACAACAGAAATCCGACTACTCTTAAAACTGTGGGCAATTTACTGTATAGAAGAATACTTCCCCAAGGAATTGCACCAAGCAATGCAACACTTCCCAGATAAATCACAGAAACACCGAAATACTCCGCTTTCCAGTCCCATTTAAAAATTCGAGGAATGATAAACAGAAATACAGATAGTATGCAAATAACAAAACATACGAGGAAAAGCGGATTTCTGAACACTTCAACATGAGGTGCTGCACCAACCGCCAAGAACATGCTGCACGTCGACAATGCAAAAGGAAGAAACGCAGTGTTCGCGCAAAAGGTGTTTGGCTTGGCAAACTTCGGGTTCACTTTGTCGAGATCTATCAAAATGCGATCCATTGGTAATCATTAGGGCATCTACTGAATAGGTGATTTATTATATTTTCTGAACGTTAACCCTGCTTTCACGACCTAATCCATGACTACGCGTGCTTCGATACTCAACGCCCCGATCACAATAAATCACTTCAGCCGCAATTTGAATGCGATCACGGAGCACCCTGCTCTTCGTACAGATCGAAATAAACCACGTTGGTCTTGTGATCAGCTTCAATATCGGCATAACGCAGCGGACCGCCGCGTTTCGCTTTTACCTTCCATTGCATTTCGCAGACGCCTTGTTTGGATTCCGGCTTGCCATAGCGCCTAGTCAGGATGCTAATCATGTACTGGCATTTATCGACGCCGATAAAACTGCTCTGTAACATGGTGACTGGATCGGCGCCTGTGTTTGCCATTGCAAATCTGCGCACGCCAACACTCTTATTGCATGCGATATTGCCCTTTTTCAGCAGGTCATCACCGGTGTCGGTACTCGGCATGCACATGCCCTGCAACTGACGCAAGATGCCCGAGGATGGTGTGGAAAACACTGTCTCAGAACTGATGACGTCAAAAACCTTTTGAAACTGCTCGTCTTTCTTGTCAGCTTGAGCGTAGCAACTTGCGCATACCAAACTTGCCAAAAGACAGAATATTTTATTCATTTTTAAAAGAGGTTACATTTATGAACCGCCGGCGTGGGATCGGCCAAATCAGCACAGCGCAGGAAGCCGTGATTTCTGGTTTGAATTAAATCCCTCTAGACCCTCCGTGATGACGTTCTTTCAAAAAGGCTGCGTCACCTTTTAAGAGCAATATCCAACAGACAGCAGTGTTGCGTTTTACTCCGGCATGATCGAATTTACTTTTTTCATTTTCTTATACATTTTTTCCAATGCATGACCATGCAGTGGAAAGTTTTTAGAATTCAATAACTTTCCGCTCTCATCGTATGCAGTCCAAAATTCGGAATACGGCGCAGAGCCACCGCCGACGGAATAATACAAAATAGCGTAGTTGGCATTCGCCACTTGCGCGCAACCTATTTTGATGACGTACAATTCGCTAACTGAACCTTCTTCTTCTTTTATCGACTTGATGTCACCTTGGTTCAACTCAGGCAACGCCGCGCTGCGTACAACGCCAGCACTAGACATTATCATTTTCTGCGGCCTGCAGACATTCAGCGACATATCGTCGTCGCCTCTGGCGCATGTTGACTGTATAGACAGTTTGGCCTTGCCGCAGTTGATCTCATCTGTGAAGGTTTTGTAGGTGCCGGCAGCTTGGCAGACGCTCACGCCTCCTAAGGCCAGTCCACACAGGATCGACTGAATATATCGCTTGGTTTTCATCATCGCTTAAAGCCTTATTTGTCGCGGGACTAGCCAACATTTATCGAGCGGCATAACGTTACACGTCGTACACATCATTACTGCGCTGCGGGAAGCCAGGGGCCGCCAAATACTACCCGATCCTCAATAGTAATAAACGCCCATGGGCAACTCAGGCAATCCGTCGTTGATTCTGGCTTTCGTCGATTTTGAAAGGTCAACATTTTCCGGAAAATCGATTTCAAGCGCAGACGCTACTCTAGTCATGCGATGTGCGAAGGTCATGAAATCCCCCCAACTCATTCCAACCGTCGCGATCAATATTACCGCGCTCGACAAGGAAGCCCCCAGCATATAGAACCAGAGTTGCATCGTCGGTTCCGTAAAAAGAAGGGTTGAAATTAAAAATATTACGATAACGAAGATGGTCGAATTTCTCAGAATATAGCGTCTCTGCGCTGAGACACCTCTCTCGCAGTGAGGCTGCATCCAAACAATTCGTTTTTTCGGAAGTGCCACCGCAATCGCATTGAAAACACCATTGCCTTTCAAGCCAATCACTTTGATGGAATCACCATTTTTAAATGTTGTCTTCCAAAAACTGCCTTGGACTGCAAGGCCCCCTATGCGCATCGAAAATGCCTCTACCGGATCGCCTGCATTACTCGCGGCCTGCGCACTATCTTCATCTTCAGAAAATGCCATGACGACTTGCAGAGCTGAAACCATGCTTTCGGTATGCGATTCTTGTTTCACCCGTAAATAGTTCACATCAGCGTCGAAGACCTCCAGATCCTCCACGATTCCCTCGACTACTTCATATTCAGTCTGTTCCAAAATCGCTCCAGAGATTGCTTTTATAACGCACCGCCACGATCATTGAACAATCTTTTGTTATCCGAAGTTCATTTTTTATCTTTTTTAGATATTGATCCATCTTGTGCAATAATAATATCAACCGGCATGCTTCGCGCAAAGTCTACCAGATCTTTTGGATATACAAGTTCTTCTCTGTATAGCGCATCGTCAATATTGTAGAGATAAGTAAAGGCTGCCGAGCACATTGCCCAATAGCCCGAATATGGTGAGAAATCATCGCTGATCATCTCGTGCTTACCCCAAAAATGCGCTTTTTTCTTCATTTCAGAGTACCAGTTTTCAACATACCTCTTCATGCAGACTGGCTGCATCTTTCGATTTTCCTGATCTATTGCATCGAGCAGAAGTCTGTAAGGCTTTTCCCACGTCCAGTGATCCAACACTGGCCGATTTGGTAAAAAGAATTTGAGCGCTTCTTCAATCACAGCATCGTTTTCATCAAATTCCGTGCCCACAATCAGATTATGAACTCTAGGCACCAGATCTTCCCGATGCAACAGAACACATGCACTGAGCAAGTTCAAAAAATCGACGTACTCATCAATAACATCGTTCAGTGGGAATGGTGAAAAATACTTGGCTTGTGGAATATTCTCTACTTCATCAGAGTATTCTTCATAAGCCAACACAACGCTCGACAACTCTTCGGCCAAGGTCTGCAGCTCTACCCCTGCAGTATATTTCAGTAGAAACGCAAACCAGCGGTGAGTCGCAATTACTCGCAGATCCAGACTTCTCTCAAACGGGTCACCCACGCTTTCCAGAAGTTTTTCTTGCATAATCTTGTAATCCTCGTCGAAACTAGCCAATGTACTTTTATAAGAAATCTCGGATATCAAAGGCTGTCGTCGACTAGCATTGAAACTTTTTTCAGCACTTGTCATTAATTTTTCCTTTTCTGAACGAATCCAAGCAGAATGACTTGGTCAAGGTTGGTTACTGAGTACGTATCGGATTTTATCATTCTTACGCGGCCTCAATACTGGTCTGGGCATTACCAAGCACTGCCTTAAGCCCGGTGGCGTCGAATAGTTTTTCCAGCAACGTTTCCGGACTCGTTTGGATGTTAAGTTTGACACAAACCATTTTCAGCACGTCAAATAGAACCGGAGCATACCGTAAAGGATTTTAATTGACGATTCGAATGGTTCTTTTCACACCTGCGCCTGCCCCTGGAATCCACCCAACTAGTGCCAGCACCAAGTCAAATTTCGCTTCGGCCTGCGCTTCAGCACTGTGACTGTTATTCAGACTAAGCAATGACTCAATCGTGTCGTAGATGTTGATGGCTTGGCAGAGGAAAGGCACTAACCCAGCTGCAACAGCAGCGCTAATTTCTTCTACAATTTCCAGCAAGTCGTTTTCGTCTTGCTCTCCCGACTCGATTGATGATGCAGGTAAGGCACTGGTCATTCCAAAGTCCTTCCGGCCCGCAATTGGAGGATGACGTCGCATCCTCATTGCTACGCTGAAATGATTGTTTAAAAAATCCGACATCTCAATTCGCTTCAGCTATTCAATGAAATCCTGACTTTTCAAAGATTATAATTTACAAATAAATTTACTCACTAATCTGGATTTTTCAATCATGAATCCATTGCCATATAGTTTCACCATACTCAGAAGCTGGAAAAACAGGCATCAAATCATCTTTTTTAAAACTTCGCGCACTCCCCTCCTTCGCTGGGCTGAACCACGCGCCAGCAATTGGGCAGAGTTGGCCGCCAAGAACGCGCAAAATTCGAACCCCACTTTCCAAGCACACAAAATCTCTTTTTGCGGATCGCGCATAGTCAACCAGATCTTTAGGATAGACTAACTCATTTTCATAAGATGAGTCATCAATATTATAGAGATAGGTGAAGGCCCCCGCGCACATGGCCCAATAACCAAAATAAGGAGAGAAAGTGTCTTTAATTTTTTCATGCTTACCCCAAAAAAGCGCTTGCCCCTTCATTCCACGATACCACAATTTTATGTACTTTTTCATTCCCTCCACCCGCTCTACCGGCTCTTCACTGTCGATAGCATCAAGCAGATTTCGATAAGGCTTTTCCCAAATCCAATGATCTAATTCAGGACGATTTTCCAAAAAAAACTTGAACAGCTCTTCGATGACGGCATCATCGCCGTCAAACTGAGATTTCGATATCAATCCATAAACCCTAGGAATCAGATCTTCACGATGAAGTAGAATACAAAAACAAATTAAGTTTATATATCCCACATAAGTATCCATAAGATCATCCAGCGCAATAGGGCTGTAATAATCATCTTCGGCTAATGAATTACATTCTGAAACATATTCTTCGTATGCATCAACTACCGCCGATAATTCCTTCTTTAAAATATCCAACTCTACACCGGCAGTGTGCTTAATCTGAAAACAGAACCATTCAGTGAAGGCGATTTGCCCAAGCACCTCGGTTCGACCAAGGACATCGCCGCCACACTCGGTCAGTTTTTTCGCCAAGATCACCCTATCCTGTTCGAATCTTTTTAGCGTATTAACAAAGGCAGTATATGTAAGATACGGCTGGCGTCGACGTTCATTAAAACAGTTTTTATCAATCATTTATTTCGCCCGTTATTTCGACTTGGCTTTCCATTCACCCTATACTCGGCTTCTGCCGCAACCAGATCACTTTCCTTAAATTCTTTTTGAACTTTATGCTTGTCATGCAAGTGCGCAAACTTTTGCGCTTTTAGCGGGTTACTAACACAACCATTCTCAATTATCTTTTCGGCAGCGATAATATGTTCGGCTGCTTGGAGTGGAGTCACCAATAACACATGACGGGAATAGTTTCTCAAGGCTCGTCCGGCCCATTCAGGATGATCTCCTCTCAAACGTTGATCAATCCAAGGCCGGCTCATTTGCAGTACGCGTGCCCGTGTTGCCGATGGGGTACGCTTTACGGACGATGCTGCGCGCGGAGAGCCTTTCTTTCGTCTACCAGAGGGACTAGGCGCCGGCGCTGAATTCTCGTAAGAATCACTTAATAGATTGATTAATTTAGAATGCGCTGACATGCTGGCTTTCGCCTCGACAATAGCAAATTGCTGTGGACTTTTTCTATTAGTGAACCACGCTGAGTCAATGCCATTTTTGTTGACATGACCCATTGGCGTACACAGGAAAATAGGTACTTCATCATCGTTAATTTTTCGATATTCGCTCTGCCACCCCGGAGATGCATTTCCTGCTCCTCCCGGCATATCATGACGATTCCAACTGAGCCCCCATCTTTTATCTTCTATCACATGATGTTCACAAATGTGCTCACCAATCAAACCCTTTAGCGCGTTGGCTAGAAGCGGGTATGTCTGATATGCCGTCCTTTGGACACTGTTGACAACTCCTGCGGTTGTTGTTTTCCCGTGTATTCTCGGTTTTCCCGCCACCTTGTTATGCACTGACTTTACCCCGAGGCCAGCATGCCCTGCTTTCACACTCCCACGCGATGTTGGCATTGCTCCTATGGCTACGCTCATTGCAACCGCAGCAGCATGTTCCCCCAGCAGATCTTCCAAAAACTCCCTGATTTCTGTCGCCGCCTCGCGTATTGGCGCGGCGAGCTTCCCACGCATGGACCGAAGCGCTGGTGCCACATCGCGAGACAGCAGCTCAAGTCGGTCCGGACACCACCAGTGCGTCTGCGCCAGGTACTCCAGCAAAGAGATACAACTTTCCAATGCCATATCAGCCTGCATGATTGCTGCCTTCGTGTTTCCTGCCCAGTCCATCGTCTTGACCCAGCGAACCGCGCCGCCCTTTCGATGACCAAGCATGCGCTCGATCATTGCGACCCCATTGTTGACGACGCCTTTGGCAGCCTTACGTTGCTTGTACAGTGGCTTGAACACTGTCTTGAAAGCGCTTCCAACCGCCGGTACGACGCCAAATGCTGCAAATCCCAAGTCAACTTTATCGTCCGTCTTCGCTTTAGGGAAACCGCCCCGTTTATTAATTCTGTAAAGGCAACCAGATATGTCACGCGCGTCCATGACCTGATCCATTACGGGAATCAGGGAGATCAGGCCGCCGACAACCTGCGCTGATACCATTTGCTGGCCGTTGAAGTCGCCGAGAATCAGATCCTCAAGAAACTGGACGCAATCATTGATGATACTCATCCGCAATTCCTTTCATAATCGGCGCGGGCCTGCTCGATTGCCAGGCGAGCGTTTTCAAGCACACTCGCTTTTTTATACTCGGGCTCTGGTTCCGGCAGTGGTTCCCAGTCGCGTGGATCCTCTCCGAATTCAACCGTGTATTCTCCCGGAGGCACGTTTTTCAGTGCGGCATGCCCTTTTTCATCCAAGGCCCCCTTGCGCACACTGCCGTCAGAAAAGGTCACGACGTAGGGTGCGCCTGGAATTGCGTCCAGGTCGTCGTACTGGAAATTGAGTTCAATTGCGTTTGCAACATTCGCTGGGTGCGGCAAGGCAGGCAATTCGGCACTACTACTTGCTGGCCCCGTCAACTCCTTCATGCTCGCCTTGAACGCCATCGTCCCCGGCCCATGAATCTCGATATTGCCGCCATACAGCTTGAGCGCCGCGCCCTGCGCCACAAGCTGAACGTGCGTCTTGGCCGCCACATTCACGCTCTTGGTCACGCTGGCCACTGTCAGAGCCTTGTCGGCCGTGATCCGCGTTTCGTCACTCTGGCTCTGGCTGCTCACTTTGCCGCTGGCCGCATGCAGCCGGATCCCGACTTCCTGATTCGGCTTGGCGCCACCGGTCAGTTTGCCGTACGTGAACAGCCCGATGCCGCTGCGTACCGTGTGATAGGCATTTCCCTGCGACGCCGCATTGATATCCTGATCTGCAGCGAACGTGCTCGCGTTCCCGGTGCTGAACACCGCATTTGCCGGCGTCAGCGCGGCAATCCCCGCTGGGCTCGACAACTGCAGATGCGGTTGGTCGTACGCTGTTGGCGCGGCCTGCCCCTCGGCGCCGGCAGGCGCACTGCCCTGCCCGCGCGCCTGTAACGTCCCGATACTGCGTTGCAGCCCCTTCATCGCCGCCAGCGCTTCCGGCGTCGTCTCGTCTTTCAACAACGCCTTGTGCTTGTGCGCCAGCGCCGCCAATTCGGTGGCCATCGTCACTGCCTGCTCGGTCAGCATTTCCGCCTTCGTCGAATCCAGCTGCGATCCGCCACCGACGCGGCATCCGTCGACAGCAGCAAGCCGCTCCCTGCCCGCAGGGCCGCCGAGTGCTCGGTCTTGAGCTCGGCCCCAAATCCGGCTGCCGCCATCAAGCCGTTGTCGCTCTGATGCCGCAAGTGCCCCAGATTCAGTTCATCGGTGCCCGCGTGCTGCGCCGCGTGCCGCTGCAGTGCCACGCGGGCCTGCCCCGGGCTGTCATCGAACACGAGCTGACTGTACGCGCCGGCACCGCTTGCGCTCGCGCTCAGGGCCTGGCTCTTGAGGCCCGACAGCGCCGCCGCATGGGCATGGGCGCCGCCCTGCCCGGGAAACCACATCGGCGCATTGCCCGTGGCTGCCCCGCCGCCCTGCGCTACCTGGTTGTGCTGGGCGTCCTGCGCCCCGGCGCCGTTGTAGACCGCGCCGATGACCACCGGCCGGTCGATATCCCCGTCCAGGAAATCGATCAGCACCTCCTGGCCGACGCGTGGCAGCGCATTGCTGCCCCAGTTGGCGCCGGCCGTGGGCGCAAGTGGCGTCGCCACGCGCAACCAGGTGCCGGCGCGGTCGTCGCCGGGTGCGCCAGCGTGACCGTCGGGCGTCGGGTGCGTCAGGCGGCTATGGCTCGCATCGCCCCGCTGCCAGTGGAACTGGACCTTCACGCGGTGATCGCGGTCGGTGTGAACGACAGCGCCCTGCGGGCCGACGACGATGCCGGTCTGCTGGCCGCGCACCAGCGGGCGTGGATGCAGCAGCTGGCCGTCGCCGCCCTCGCCGCTGGCGCGAAATGGCACGCTGGCGGGAATGGCGTCGATGCGATTGCGGTAGACGGGGCGCTCGCCGGCGTTGCGGCCTACTGTGTGCAGGCTCGATGCCAGCTCGGCGTCGTTTTCGCGGCGCAAGGCGCACTGGCCCAACAGGCGCGTGAGCGCATTGCCGGTGTCGGCGTCCAGATTGTTGTGCGCCATGTGGCGGGCGTGGATGATCGTGAAGGTCTCGCCATCGACGCTCGCATGGTCGTGCAGCGTGAATGTGGTGCCCGGCGCCAGCGTGCGCACCGTGCCGGCACCGATGTGCACCTGCTTGCGCGCCTGAATCGCTTCGAGCTGGCGGTCGGCGATGCGCAACCCATCCTTGCGCGTCGGGTAGGCATACGCGCCTGGATAGTCGCGGCTGGTCAGGCCGGCGTCGCCGCCAGTGCTGCTGGCCACCTCGCGCACCGAGCGGCTGCGGTAGTCCCAGCTGGCCAGTTCAATCGCATCGGTCGTCTGCCGCCACTCGGTGCGCCAGCGGTCCATGCTGTCTTCGCGCATGACGGCGCCTGGCTGCGTGAAGCGCACATCGGCCTGCGCATTCGGCTTGAACGCGCCGTTGTGGTCCGCGATCACCAGGGTATGGCTGCCGAAGGCCGGGTTGGCGGCGTCGCCCAGGTGCTCGAAAAAGTAGAACAGACCTTCCTCGAACATCAGGCGCTCGATGAAGGCCAGATCGCTTTCCTGATACTGGGTGGTCACGCTGCGCGTCAGGTAGGCGCCGCGGTCTTGCAGATCGAAGCGCCAGGCCGGCACCAGGCGGCCCTTGCCATCGTAGCTTTTCATGACCGCGTCGAGGATGTCGCACACCGTCATGTCCTGGAACAGCCGGCTGTCGCGGCCCAGTGACAGAAAGCGGGTCCAGGGTTCGATGGCCAGGCGGTAGCGCGCGAAGCCGCCGTTCGACCCTACCTGCTCGGCGCCCGTAACGTGGCCATGAAAGGCGCGTGGCGCGCCGAAGCCTGCGGCGCCCAGTTCGACCAGTGCCGGCTGCCCGATCAGTGATTTGAGCGGGATCGCCGCATCGAGCGACAGCGCCGATACGTCGAGCCGAAAGCCTTCGCTCAGTCCCTCGGTCGCGCGCAGGCTTTCGGCCGGCAGCGCGTCCGGACCCGCCACCGTCGATAGCGTCATGATCCGCCGGTGCTGGCTGAACGTGCCGCCAAGGGCCGTCTGAACGGCGCTTGCCAGCGCCGCCGCCGAGGGGTTGAATGCATTCGTCATAAAGCCAACGTCATGGAAATTCCGATCCGGGTCGAATCGGACCGGCTTGACCGCTGGCCCGCTTACTTATTTACTTATTTACTTGCTTGCTTTCTTGCTTACTTCACGCTGTACTTGAACTGCCCCTTCTTGTCAGCGCCCACCTTGATCTTCGAGATCGTCTTGCCCTCGGCCATATTCGCCAGGACCGATTCGGCAACCTCCGGCAGCAGGCTGCCGTTCAGGATATTGTCGACATTGCGCGCGCCCGAATCGACTTCGGTGCAGCGTGCCAGCACGGCTTCGACGAGCGCCGCATCCCAGGTCAGCTCGGCCTTGTGATTGACGGCGATGCGGCGCGCGATCTTTGCCAGTTTCAGCTCGATGATGCGCACCAGGACATCGTCCGGGATCGGGTAGTACGGCACCACCTTCAGGCGGCCCAGGAAGGCCGGCTTGAAGGCCTTCATCAGTTGCCCGCGGATCTGCTGTTCCAATTCTTCAGGACTTGGCAGTTCTTCGACGGTCTTGTTCAGGCACGCCGCCATCATCGTGCCCGAGGCAACGTTCGAGGTCAGGATGATGATCGTGTTACGGAAGTCGATTTCGCGGCCCTCGGCGTCGTCCATCACCCCCTTGTCGAACACCTGGAAGAACAGTTCGAGCACGTCCGGGTGGGCCTTCTCGACCTCGTCGAGCAGCACGACGCTGTACGGGTTTCGCCGCACGGCTTCAGTCAGCACGCCCCCTTCGCCATACCCCACGTAACCTGGCGGCGAGCCTTTCAGGCCCGACACGCTGTGCGCTTCCTGGTACTCGCTCATATTGATCGTGACCAGCTTGCGCTCGCCGCCGTACAGCACGTCGGCCAGCGCCAGCGCCGTCTCGGTCTTGCCGATGCCGGACGGGCCGACGAACAGGAACACGCCCTTCGGCTTGTCCGGGTCATCCAGGTTGGCGCGCGACGTGCGCACGCGCTGCGCCACGGCCTCGATCGCGTGCGACTGGCCCAGCACCCGCTCTTCCAGCAGATCCTTCAATTTGAGGACGGTCTTGATTTCATCCTTGACCATCTTGCCAAGCGGGATACCGGTCCAGCCGGCGACAATCTCGGCCACCACATGGCCGTCGACCTGCACCGGTACCATCGGCGTCTCGCCCTGCAGCGCGCGCAGCTCGGTCATCAGGGCCTGCACGCCGGCGGCATCGCCTGGTTTGCCGCCATCTTTTGCACCCGCTTCCAGTTCACCGCGGGCGGCCTGGATTTTCTCGGTCAGCCCTTTTTCGATTTCCCAGCGCGCTGCGAGTGTGCCGTGTTCATCGCTGGCCGCGCCGCGCGCTGCGCGCAGTTCGGCCAGGCGCGCGGTGTGACTGGCGCCGCCGCTTTCTTCGCGCGCCAGCGACGCGATTTCGGCGTCGATCCGCTCCAGGCGCTTGGCCAGATTGTCGAGCAGCGCGGGCGTCGCGTTCTGGCCCAGCGCCACCTTCGCGCAGGCGGTATCGAGCACGCTGATCGCCTTGTCGGGCAGCTGGCGACCGCTGATATAACGGTGCGACAGGCGCACCGCTTCCGTGATCGCCTCGTCATAGACGCGCACATTGAAGTGCTTTTCCATCAGCGGCGCCATCGCGCGCAGCATGGCGCAGGCCAGTTCCTCGCTCGGCTCTTCCACCTTGATTACCTGGAAGCGCCGTGCCAGTGCCGGGTCTTTTTCAAAATACTTCTTGTATTCACCCCAGGTGGTGGCGGCGATCGTGCGCAGTTCGCCCCGTGCCAGCGCGGGTTTGAGCAGATTGGCGGCGTCGTTCTGGCCGGCCGTGCCGCCGGCGCCGATCATCGTGTGCGCTTCATCGATGAACAGGATGATCGCGTGCGGGCTCTTTTTGACTTCGTCGATCACGTTCTTCAGTCGGTTTTCGAACTCGCCCTTCACGCTGGCACCGGCCTGCAGCAGGCCCATGTCGAGCGTGTGGATCTCGACGCCCTTGAGCACATCGGGCACGTCACCTTCGACGATGCGCAGTGCCAGGCCTTCGACGACGGCGGTTTTACCAACGCCCGCTTCGCCCGTCAGGATCGGGTTGTTCTGGCGACGGCGCATCAGGATGTCGACTGCCTGGCGGATTTCCATGTCGCGGCCGATCACCGGATCGACCTTGCCGTCGCGCGCGCGTGCGGTCAGGTTGGTCGTGAACTGGTCCAGCGCCGGGGTCTTGCCGGCGCCCTGCCCTTCGAGTTCGCCGACCGGATCGGTGCCAGCAGCAGCATCCTCTTCGCCGTCCGTCGCCGGGCCCACCGCTTCCTGCGAGCCCTCGGTCATCGCATCGAATTTGTGCTTGAGTTCATCGACGTTGAATTTGTTGAAGAGCGCCGAGCTGCGGTATGCCAGCTGCGCCAGTTCGCTGTCGGTCAGCAGCGCCTGCAGCAGGTGGCCGCTGCGGATGCTGCTCTCGCGGCCAGCGCGCACGTCGAGCGAGGCAATCAGCCAGGCGTTCTCGAATAATTTCGGCAGGCGCGCCGAGAAGACCGGCGTGCGCGTGTTACCGGTTTTCAGGCGCGCGACTTCGGCGTGCAGGTCCGCCTCGAGCATCGGCAGGCTGATGCCGCTCTTGCGCGCGATGACGGCCAGGTCGCTGCGCGGCTGCTCGAGCAGCGCCAGGAACACGTGTTCGAGGTCCACCTCGAACTGGCCTAGGCCCACGCAAATGCTGGCGGCGCGTGTGGCGGCAGTGCGGCTGGTGTCATTGAGCTTGCCGATCAGCGTCTTCAGGTTGATGCTCATTGCGCGCGAGTCCTTCTGTAATGTGATGGTGTCGTTGAGGGTGAATGAATCGGTGTGTGTCTAGACGGTCGCCAGTTCGTAGCGCAGGTCGTCGCGGTCGCGCGTTTCCGGCGCAGTGCATAGAAAACTGTCCCAGCCCAGGCGCCCGCCATGGCGTTCTTCGCTGAGCGTGACGCCGTCGACGTCCGGCGCGCGCAGCACGATGTGCACTTCGTATTCCAGCGTCAGGCCGGTGAACATGGTGAGCATCTTCGCCAGCGCCCGCGCGGCCAGGCCACCGGGCAAGAAGGCATCGAAGCCGGCGCGGTCGAGCGGCCCGACGGTCAGGCGCATGCGCAGGTCGCGCTGCCAGACGCGCCCGCCGACCAGTGCGCTCATGCCCAGCTGCGCATTGGTGCCGCCCAGGGTCGTTTGCTGCGTGGGCGGGACGTCGTACCAGGCGCCGATGAATTGCGTGACGTTGATCGGCTCGCCGAAATAGTCGCTCAAGACCTTGCCGATCATGGCCGCCGACGCGGGCCGGTGACGCATCGCGGCGGCGAAGTAGCCAACCGATTCGTCCAGCACGCCCTCGCCGCCATCGGACAGGCGATGGCGCAGCGCGTGGTTGCCCAGGCCGGCCATCGACAGCAGCAGCGGCAAAAAGCGGTCCTTGCCGTCGATTTCGTACTGCAGCTCGAGCCGGTATTTGCGCCAGGCTTCGTAGAACAGCGCCAGCGTGCGGTTCGAGAAGGTATCGAGAAATGCCCGTGGGCCGTCATCGCGTTCGTACAGCGCATGCGCCGCCACGCGTTCGGTGTAATGGGCGGGCAACGCGCCAGCGGTGCCCAGAAAGCCCATGAACGCGGGCGTGATCCGGATGTATTTCAGCTCGCCGCGCCGGAGCGCCTCGCCCAGGGCAGCGCTGTCCTTGGCCAGCGCGCGCGGCTCGGTGTCCATCGCTTCGAGCTGGCTGGCCGGGAAGTTGAGCGACAGTGAATTCTGGAAGCGCAAGAAGCTGGCCACCGCGCCCTCGCGCGGCAGGCCATTCTTCTTGAGCCAAAGCTCGAGCATCCGCACCGCCTGGAAGAACTGAAAGCGGTACGGTTGATCGAACAGGCGCTCGATTACACTAGGTTCAAATCGCCGCTGCGGGGTGCGCATCGCCAAATGTCTTCTCCGGTTTTCTTGGAAACGATCGCCAGCTGCACGAAGCTGTTGGCGTGCACATACAGGCCGAAGAAGCATTCGATGACGTGGGCAAACGCGTGAATGCCGCTGCCAATGAAGGCTTCTTCGTCGATCGTCAGGCGTACTTCGATACCGCGCACCAGGCTGGCGAACGGATTACCCGGCAACCAGGCGTTGGCGGCTTTTGAATCGATGGCGGCGATGCCGCGGATCTGGCGCTGCGAGATCGCCGAGCGCGGCAAGTCGTACAGCGTCAGCATTTCGCGGAACGCGTCAACGCCGGCGCCGGCCAGCGACAGGTGATTCAGCGCCAGGTGCGACACCAGGCGCCAGTGCGCGCCGCGCCCGCGCTCGAAGCGCTGCGCCGGCGTCGGCCGCCGCAGGAATGCGATGCTGCGCACGCTCGATCCGCCTTCCAGAAACAGGTCCCCGCCCGGCAGGCCGTAGCTCAATGACGCCGGGATGTCGCGGTTGGTGCAGGTCAGCTCCAGGCTCAGCGTGTCGGTCTCGATGGCGGCCGGGTCGAAGTCGATGTCGACAATGGAAATCTCGGTCTCGTAGCCGGGGCTTTTCAGGGCCACCAGTTCGTCGCGCCGCATGACCCAGTAGTGGCCATGCTTGCTCGGTGATTCGCCGTGGCGCAGCGAGTAGAACGGGCGGAACTCGGTCACCGACTCGCCCTGCGGCGTCTGGCGCACGAGCTTGACCGAATCGATCGATTGCACCTCGTACGCATACGCGCGGCGTGCTTCGGGCAGCACCGGGTAACTGGCGCTCGCGTGTGTCAGGCGAATCGGCTCGCCGCGCTGGCGGAACAGGTTCACGACCGGCGTGCAGCCGAGCAGCAGGTTATTGGTCGACATCGTGCCCAGCATGCGCGCCGTATTGGAATCGGTGCGCAGGCCCGACAGGCCCAGATGCAGCGTGAAGCGCTTGCAGCCGGCCGGCAGTGCCGCCACGATGGCGGCCAGGTCGATGTCGAAAAAGTTGAATTTCTCGGGGAAGCAGAAGTATTCGGTCAGCAGGCGGTAGGCCGGATGCGAGCGCGCCGAGAACGGGATCAGCGATTCGTCTTCGCGAAAGCCGGCAGGCGCCAGCGGGATCGCGCCAAGCGGCGTCCAGCGCCCGCTGCCATCCGGCTCGACCCAGGCTTTCACGGTGCGCATGAACAGCGTGTCGCGCAGCGCGGCGCAGAACGATGGCTCGCCATCGATAAAGACGCGCAGCGCGCCCACGCCCAGTTGCCCCAGCGTGACCTGGGCCGCGGTGGTCTCGATGCCGATGGCGATGCTCGCGCTCACGCCGGGCGGCGGCATCACGGCTTCCGGTGCGTCGAGAATCGGGTGGAATGCTGCGTGGCTCAGCGCCAGCGGCGCGATGGTAACGGGATAGGCCGTGCGGAAGGTGCAGGCCACGCCCTTGACGGCGCGGGTATCGAGCTCGGTGCCGCGCGCCATCGTGCTGGCGGTGGTGAGCTGCGCGGCGCTCGCGCTGAAATCCATGCGCGCGATCGAGCACGACGGAAACGGCCGCAGGTAGTGCGGATAAAGCACTTCGAACAGTGCTTCGGTCAGTTCGGGATAATCGTCGTCGAGGCGTTTGGCCACGCGCGAATTGAGCAGCGCGAACGACTGGATCATGCGCTCGATGTGCGGGTCTTCGCAGACCTCGCCGCCCATCAGCAGGTTCCCGGCGATCTTCGGATAGCGCTCGGAAAATTCACGCGAATAGCGGCGCAGGAATCCCAGCTCGCGTTCGTAATACGGTAAAAGTTCTTCCACTTCAGGTTCCTTGCGCCAGGCGGCGCGCCTTGCTGATCGTGTAATGCAGGCTCGATGGCTGCAATACGGCGTCGAAATTGACCGGTTCCTGCTCGGCATGCAGCACGAGCAGCGCCGTGATGGCGAAATTGAGGCGATTGATCGCGCCCTCCTGCACCACCAGCGCAGCGCGCACATTGCGCAGCCGTGGTTCGTGGCGGCCGATCGTCTTTTCGATGCAGGCGCAGATGTAGGCGCGGTCGTCGCTGCTCGACAGGCTCAGGCCGGCAAAATCCTTGAGTCCATAGGTCATGATCGAGCGCGCGCATTCCGGAAATGCACGGATGCGGTCGTCGCCGATGGCGGCGCGGGTATTCAACAATGCTTCCAGGTCGCGGGCGACACTGTCCTTCAGTTCTTCGATCGACAGGCGGGTGACGGCTGCCGGCGCGCCCTGCGGTGCGCTGCGCGTGCTGCCCTCCATCAAACGGTCAAACAGTCCCGGCGAAAAACCCTTCATGTGGCTCCTGGATAGCGTGGGGATGGCAAATACATCAACTGCACGGCGCACCCGAACGGCAAGCTTGCCGCGCGGGTGCGCCGAAAGTGCACTACCGGATCATCAAGCCGTTTTGTTGGCCGACAGATCCCAACCGCCCGAGGTATTACCGCCCGAACCGCCGCCCACTTTTTGCTGGGTGTACTTCCACTTCACCTTCGAGTATTTCAGCGACAGGTTTTCCGACAGGATGTCGCCGGCTTCGACGCGTGGCGACACATTGCTGATCAAGACGTTTTCGAGTTCGATCTCGAAATACTTGATGCGCTCGCCCTGGCCGTCAGCGCGCAGGAATTCGATCTTGGCTTTCGGGATCGTTTTACCCGACGAGCAATTTTGCAGCAGCAGCGGGGTCGCCAGATCGGCCAGTTTGGCGATCACGATGTCCTTGTGCTCGGTACGCTCGGCCGTGTGGCCGCCGCCGGTCGATGCCGTCGCCGATTTCGGCTGCAGCACTTCCCACTGGACGGAACGGCATTCGATCCAGTCCTTGTGGGAGGTGTCGGTGGATTCGCCTTTGATGCCGTCAATTTGCAGGTATACGTCAATAGCCATGCTAGTTCCTTCGCAGAATGTTCGTGATTAAGATTTGGTCGATTGCGGCAGCTCCGCAACCAGGCGGAGTGACACGGACAGCTCATCGAGCTGGAAATGCGGGCGCAGGAACGACACCGCGCGGTACACGCCGGGACGGCCGGGTACCTCGGATACCTGCACCGATGCTTCACGCAGCGGAAACTGCGCTTTCTGTTCCTGGCTGGCGTTGTCGTCCAGAAGGACGTACTGGGTCAGCCAGCGATTCAGAAAATCTTCAACATTGGCAGCCGATGCAAAGCTGCCGATTTTGTCGCGCATCATCGCCTTCATATAGTGGGCAATGCGCGAGACGGCGAAAATGTATTGCAGCTGGGCCGACAGCACTGCATTGGCATTGGCCGCGTCGCTGTTGTACTTTTTGGCCTTCTGCGCCGACTGGGCGCCGAAGAACGCCGCATAATCGGTGTTCTTGCAGTGCACGAGCGAGATGAAGCCCAGATCGCTGAGCTCTTTTTCGCGGCGGTCGGTGATGGCGATTTCGGTCGGGCACTTCAGGGCGACTTCGCCTTCATCGGTCTTGAAGGTGTGAGTCGGCAGGTCTTCGACCAGACCGCCGCCTTCGACGCCGCGGATCGCCGCGCACCAGCCGAAGTCGTCGAACGCCGTCGTCAGGCGCGCACCGAATGCGTACGAGGCATTGCACCACAGGTATTTTTCGTGGTCGGTGCCGTCGACATCCTCGACAAAATTGAAGCCTTCCACGGTGGCGCCATCGGCCGGATGAAACGGCAGGCGGCCCAGGAAGCGCGGCAGCGTCAGGCCGACGTAGCGTGCGTCTTCCGACTCGCGGAACGACTTCCATTTGGCATATTCGACGGTGTCGAATACCTTCGACAGGTCGCGCGGCTTGCCCAGGTCGTTGTAGGTTTCCAGGCCAAACAGCTCGGGCGAGGCGGACGAGATGAACGGCGCATGCGAGGCGGCAGCCACGTGCGACATCTGCTCGATGAAGTACATGTCTTCGGGCTGGCGGGTAATTTCATAATCGCCCAGCAGTGCACCGAACGGCGCGCCACCGAAGGTGCCGAATTCTTCTTCGTAGACCTTCTTGAACATCGTCGACTGATCGAATTCGAGCGCGCTCTGGAAATCCTTGACCAGTTCTTTCTTGGTCGCGTTGAGCATCTTGATCTTGAGGTTCTGGCCCGTGGACGTGTTCTTGACCAGGTAGTTCAGGCCGGTCCAGCTGCCCTCGAGCTTCTGGAATTCAGGCGCGTGCATGATGGCGCTGAGCTGGCGCGAAATCATCGCGTCAAGTTCGGCCACACGGGCATCGATGGTGGCCGCCAGGTTGTTCGACACCACGACGGTGCCTTCCATGACCTGGGACACCAGTTCGGAAATGATGTCCTTTGCGCGCGCATGCTCGGTGCTGGACTTGGCCACCTTGCTCTGCTCGACGATCTGGTCGAGCAGCGCGAGTTCGGTGGTGGCCGCGCCGACGGCCTGGGACGAGGTTTGGAGAGACATGGTTCAGTCTTTCTTGGCAGGGGTTTGCTGGCCCAGTTCGGCCAGCTTTTCGGTACTGCTCAGCACGTCGCTGAGGATGTCTTCCAGCTTGTCATTGCCGGCCATCTTGTTGCGCAGGTCGGCCAGCTTGGTGCGCGCCTCGAGCAGTTTGCGCAGCGGCTCGACCTGCTCGACCACGGCTTCCGGGCGGAAGTCGGCCATCGACTTGAACTTGAGGTCGACCGAGAACTGGCCAGTGCCGTCACCCAGTTCATCGGACACGCGGTACGCCGCGCGCGGCTCCACACCCTTCATGACTTCATCGAAATTGTCGCGGTCGATGTTGACGAACTTGCGTTCCTTGAGGCGCTTCTGCTCGATCTCGGACTGGCCGCCGAAGTCACCCACGACACCCATCACGAACGGCAGTTCCTTGTTCTCGGTCGCATCACCGATGTCGACTTCGTACGTCATCTGGACCCGCGGTGGACGCACTTTTTGCAGGCGCTTCTGAACACTTTCTTTTTTTGACATGACGTTCCCCATTTCACATAAACGGCGGCGCGTTGGCGGCGCCGATGGATTCAGACGAGAGCTGAATTATTTCAATCCATCGAAGGGATTGGCACTCGCATCCGAGGCAGGCTTGGCGCCCTTGCGCGCCGGCGTGCGGGTGGCAGGCGCGGCAGCGCGGGCACGCTGAACTGGCGGAACGATGATTTGCTCGCCCAGGCTTTCGCGCAGCAGCTTGGCCAGATCCTGCGACTCGGTGCGCAGCGAACCGGACAGATTGTTCTGACGGCTCAGGTCAGCCAGCGCGCGCGTCGAGAGGCGCAGTCCGCTGACCGCGATGATGCTGTTGGCAACCTGATCGTTTGGATCGCGCACCAGGACTTCCTCGGCGTTGACGATGGCTTCGCCATAACGGCCGGCTTCATAGCGCGTTTGCGCCATGCGGGTCCATGGCGTCTTGTCAGTGGGGTAAGCAGTGGCGGCTTCGCGCCACAAGGCGATGGCGGCTTCCTTCTGGCCGGCCGAATCAGCGGCGGCGGCCTTGCCCATCACGTCGGCCAGTGATGGCTTGACTGGCTTGACTGGCGCGGTGCTGCAGGCACCCAGTGCCATGACACAAAGGGCGCTGCCCAACAGGCGGCGAAGGCGTACGGATGATGTCATGCGGTCCTCAAAAAAAGGGTTAATGCAAGTTGTATCGAACAATTGCTCTACTGTCATTTCCAAAAAAATACCATAAATTATGGAAATGGCGCTCACAACAGGAAATGGAACAGCGCTTATGCACCGTAGGTAAAGGAGGTGCAGCACGGTACGAAGCGGAATAGCAAATTCCTGATATTCAATGTTATTGTCTTGTCAGTTGTAACCGAGCATTGGTTTTGTGTCTATAGGATGTGCGATGAGTAATTCTGGAAAACTTCTTTGGGGCGAAGGGCTTTTTCTGCGTCCCCAGCACTTTCAGCAGCAGGATCGCTACCACGAAGCGCGCCTGCATGACAGCGTCCGGGCGCTGCATCCGTACTGCTGGGGTGTGAATGGCTTGCAGGTCGATCGCGATGCGCTGCAGAACGACACGCTGCGCTTGCTGGAACTGACGGTGTTCTTCCCGGACGGCGAAATCTACGCTGCGCCGGGTAGCGACGACCTGCCGCCCGAGATCGACCTGGCGGCCATTCCGCGCAACCAGCAGGAGCTGACGTTCTACGCCGCCCTGCCCGCCTTCAAACATTTTGGCGCCAATTTCGCGCCCGACGGCCAGCCCAGCAACGCAGCGCGCTTCGCGCAGCACAATGCCGACACGCCCGATCTGTACACGCAGGCTGCGAGCGCGCAACTGGCGTACCTGAAAAAATCGCTGCGCCTGATCTCGGAAGCCGAGCCGCGCGATTCATACGTGAGCATTCCGCTCCTGCGCCTGCGCCGCCTGTCCACCGGCGGCTTCGAGCAGGACCCGACTTTCATCCCGCCGAGCCTGTCGATTCGCAGCGCGCCGCTGATGTTCCTGCAGCTGCGGCGCCTGCTCGATGCGCTGCAGGCGAAGGTCGACGCGCTGTATGGCCACCACCGCGAGCCGAGCAAGAACGTCATTGAATTCCGCTCGGGCGACATGTCGTCGTTCTGGCTGCTGCACACGGCCAGCTCGGCGCACGCGTCACTGAGCCATTATTTCCATCATCCGACGCTGCATCCGGAGCGCCTGTACGAGGCGCTGCTGAGCCTTGCCGGCGCCCTGATGACGTTCTCGAAAGGCCTGTCGCTGAGCGACCTGCCGCCGTACGAGCACGTCAACCCGGGGCCGGGCTTTGCGCGCCTGCACGCGATCATCCGCGAACTGCTCGATACCGTGATCTCGTCGAAATACTTCGCGATCGCCCTCAACGAGGTCAAGCCGTCGTACCACCACGGGATGCTCGACTCGGGCAAGATCGACGCCCAGACCAGTTTCTACCTGGGCGTCTCGGCCGACCTGCCCGGCCTGGAACTGGTGGACATCGTGCCGCTGCGCTTCAAGGTTGGCGCGCCCGACGACGTGGAAAAATTCGTGCTCTCGGCCATGCCTGGCGTGCGCCTGGCGCATGCGCCGCAAGTACCGGCGGCCGTACCGGTGCGCCCGGACACCTATTACTTTGCCCTGGATGCCAAAGGTCAGATGTATGACCGCATGCTGCAGGCGCAATCGATTTCGATCTATGTCCCATCCGGCCTGCGCGACCTGAAGCTCGACCTCGTCGCCGTTACCTCATGAAGACCTTGTTATGACAACCAGCGCACCATCCCTTATTCCCGGCGGCCAGCCATCGTTCTCACCCAACGTCGCCGCCGGCCCCGGTACCGAACACACGCTGATGGACCTGATGTACGACGGGTTTTATGCGCTGTTCATGCTCAAGAACGGCCATGGCCCACAGTCGGATGCCGACTTCCGCAACAAGCTCACGCAGTTCCTCGACGACTTCACGCGCGGCGCCAAGAAACAAAACGCCACGCCAGACGACATCGACAACGCCAAGTACGCTTTCTGCGCCGCGGTCGATGAAATCATCCTGCGCTCGCCATTTGCCATCCGGGACGACTGGGCCCGCCGCCCATTGCAACTGGTGCTGTTCGGTGACCAGCTGGCCGGCGAAAACTTCTTCATCCGCCTCGAAGGCCTGCGCGCCCGTGGCAGTGCGCACCTGCAGGCGCTCGAGGTATTTCACATGTGCCTGCTGCTGGGATTCCAGGGCCGCTACATGATCGAGGGCGAAGAGAAGCTCAATTACCTGACCTCGCGCCTGGGCGACGAGATCGCCCATATGAAAGGCCGCACGGGAGGCTTCGCGCCGCGTGCCGAGCGCCCCGACCAGATCATCCACAAGCTGCGCAATGACGTGCCGCTGTGGGTGCTGTGCTCGGTGTTCGCAATGATCTGCGCACTGGGCTACATGGCCCTGCGCGGCACGCTGGGCAGCACGACCGAAACGACCTTGAGCGCCTACAACGACGTTGTCAAACTGGCGCCCAAGCAGGCTAACCTGACCATCACGCTGCCGTGAACTCCCCGTCCGACCTGGCAGGCGCATCGCTGATCGATGCGCTGTTTGGCGTCAAGCTGAGCCAGCATGCACGCCTGATCACGATCGCGTCGTCACAGGATTCCGCGTTGCCGCAGGCACTAGTGGCCGAGCGGTTCACGGGACGCGAAGCGGTCAATGAATTGTTCAGCTTTGATGTCGATGCGTTATCGACGTCGACCGATCTCGACCTGACGAGCTTCATCGGTGAAGAACTGACGATCACCTTGCTGCAACCGGATGGCAGCCGCCGCGCCTGGCATGGCCTGTGCACCGACGCCGCCTGGCTCGGCGCCGACGGCGGCCTGGCGCGCTATCGGCTGCATCTGCAACCGGCGCTGGCCCTGCTCGGACTGCGGCGCGACAGCTATATCTTCCAGGACAAGGATGCACGCGACCTG
>Ga0157371_10000706_pt1 | contig 39157 bp, 30 predicted proteins | sample C45metaG_FD_113462 | JGI IMG/M metagenome (GOLD analysis project Ga0157371, IMG submission 113462) | Corn rhizosphere microbial communities from Kellogg Biological Station, Michigan, USA - C4-5 metaG | ecosystem: Host-associated > Plants > Roots > Rhizosphere > Soil | place: USA: Michigan... | reverse complement strand
TACAAAAAAGAAATGACTAAGAGGAAACGAATTGGAAACATAATTCTTTTCCAATTTATAAACGTAGGAACTAAAGAAAAAAGAATTAAAACGATTAAAATCCCGTTAATAGGTAATCGAAATAACGTGGATGGCTTTTCAGGTACATACGAATAAGGAAAATTAAAAAGAATTCTTCCTGCATTGCTTAAACAGTTTTGCAAAAATTTACCTGGATGTGCCCTTATATTTTCAATGGCAATTTGCCTGAATAATTCATCCTGTTTCACTCCCTTTGTTACGTTTGCAATTCTTACACCATTAATTATATTAGCTTGTTGTACCTGCTTATTTGCGAAAATTCTATCAAAATCTTTTTGGTGTCTCACTGTTATCAATTTCTGGCTACCTGGTATTCTGTCCTTTTTTGCCGCAGGAGGATATTCGATCCAACTGCCGGTTTCGTCCGGATAGGGAGAACTCATCCAATATAGATTATTGCCCCCAAAAGAGCTCCAATAAAATATTTTTCCTGTCAACGAATAAGTGTAAATTAAATACGGAAGAGTTGTGAAAAGTGCAATTATAAGAATTTCAACACTTTTCTTATAATTTGCATTTTTCGATCTTACAATCAAAAGGAATGTAAATATTAAGAGCATAACCATTAAAACATAGCCGAAAATTGGCTTCGTGAGAGCAAGGTAGCCAAATACAAAACCCGTCAGGAAAATATATTTTACCCTTTGCTTCTTAACATCAATTGTAAAAGCCTTAAATGCTGTAAAAAGCAAGACAGGAATTAAGGCTGATGCAAAAACTTCAGGTAAGATAAATGGCATTTTTTCATAAAAAGTAGGATAAAAGGCCCACACACAACTCACTATAACCGAAAATTTAAAGGACGCTATTTTCTGCAAAACTTTGAAAAAGAAAATAACAGATAAATAATAATATATCCCATTCATTAATTGAATGTAAATAAGAGGTAGATGCAATAAAAGAAAAGGCACCAAAATAAGAGAGTATCCCGGCCCGTCTCCCAAGTCTATATATGGAAAAGGAGGTGAATAAAAACCATGCGTTAAATTTTGTGCATAAATTAGATACCGTACCTCATCGCCATAATGGCCATTACTTGCGAAAATTAAAATTAGAATAGAGTAAAATATAAGAAAAGGTAAAAAAATTAGAAAGGGATTCTTAATGCTTTTAAAGTCTGTCATTACCTTATTTTAATAATTTTTACTATATTTAACTAATAGGTATTTTGTAATGATGTTTGTCCAATCAAATAATTCTTGAAAATACTTTTTACTTTCCAAGAATCAAAATCAGGAGCAAAACAAAGTGAATCACTTTCAGTAAAAGTAATTCTATATACGGGACTTGCTAGAAAAGAAGAATAACAGAAAAACTAGGAAAAATGGAAAGAGGAAAGGTAGGGAAACAGATTTGAAAGAATTTTATTTTATTTTTCTAATCTTTGGATACGCAGAAAATTAATCGAATTTCTACTGTAAAACGTTGTATCAAGTGAGATTTGGTAGTGATTTCTCAGTAATTGTTGAATCATCTCCCTCGTAAGCGTTTCCTTATACTTATATCCACTTATTGATTCAGTTACCAATAAATAACTTGAACTGTTAGAGTTGATTGCATCTAATTCTCTTTTGAAATCAGTTGTATCCTTTATTCTTTCTTCATAATAGTCTTTATCATAGTTGAGCTTCGGTAGTGTATATAATGGATTGTTTCCTGAATAATAAAATTGAAAAGGTGGCAAAATACTCTTGCCGTAAAAAATGATCGGTTCATTTTTAAATTGAACTCTTTTAAGAAATTTTGAAACTTTTTCAAAATTATAAGTCTTTTCAGGGTATTGGTATTTAATTACTAGAAGAGAAATAAAATAGATTGAAATGCTAGTATATATCCAAATTCTCCATTTAAAGGTTTTAAACAATGAATAAAATAGGAGCAACAATGGGAAAATGATAAACATGTACTTTTCCATGAATATCAGGCTTAAGGCTGGTATCAGTGTAGCAAATAAAATTAAACAAAAGATTACCGTTAAAAATATAACTTTCAGAACTTTAAAGTAAACAGAATCAAGTGGTTTTTCCAAAAGAATTAACCTAAAAATGGCAACAACAAATAGTAAAATGAACGGGATTTTGATGATCCAGCGTAAAGCTTGATTGAGTTTTAAAGTATTTAAGGCCAGGAGGAAATCTTGAGGAGTCCTAATTACATCAAACAAGTTTTCTATATTAACGTCCAAATGTGTTTGAGCCATGGACAATTGTTGAGGAACATAAACAAAATTTGGTAGGAAAAGTATTAATACCGGAATGAAATGGAGGCAGAAATTTAAGAATCTTTTCCAGCCTTTAAATATCAGAAGTGACAATCCAAAAGCAGCTATCAGAAAGGCAATAAAATATTGTGTATATAAACCAATCAGTGTTATTACCAGAAGAATATAGAGGTATTTGTTTTTTTCATTAAGGTAATATAAGAGGAAGTAATAACTGGCAGATGTGGAAAGTAGAATAACAAGCGCATATAGCCTGATCTCCATGCCTGCCCAAACGGTAAAAGGGTTTAATAAAAAAAGAATAACGGTCCAATAATTGTCAACTCTGTTTGTTATAAGGGAAGTTAACCTGTAGAAGAAATAAGCTGCACTTCCAATACAGGCGATAGACATCAGGCGAGCGAAAAAAATACTAGCATTTATATTCCGCCAAAGTGATAGAAGTACAAAATAGAAAGGCGGCTGCCCTTCAAAATTATAAGACAATCTTATTACTTCCTTCAGATTATGCGAAGACGTATGCAATGAATATCCTTCATCTTCCCAGATATAAAGTCGATTCGCCAGGTAAATCAAAATGAGAAAATATGTAACAAGGAACAAAACATAATAGATGGTTCCGGTAGATCTGTAAGTTTTATTTGAACTAATATCTAAATCCAAATTTCTATCAATTGGTTGTGAGCGGTTAATGGCGAAAGCCATTAATTTTCTGTCTGTTTTTTTAATGAAGTTCCCAAATGAAATAATTCCTCGAAATACCTTTTACTTTGAAGCGATAAGAAGCCAAGACCTAAAAATTGAATTGCCGCAATAAAGGTAATTCCACCCACAATAAAAGACTGTGGATTTTTACGGAATTGTAATGCAAGGCTTGCCGAGAAGGATGGATTAGCATTAACACTTGTTGAAAGATCACTAAGGGTGTCAAATAAAAGCCAAACAAGTTCATACATTGAAAGCAACATTAGGAATGTGCCTATTGCAAGAAAAAAAATATAAGGCCTAAAAATAAAACTTGACATTATGCCAGAAAAGAAGCTTCTTATAACCTTAATGCTTGACTTTCTTTTGCCATTAAATTTATTTTGTTCTGTCCAATCCAGGTGAGCCGGAATTTCTACTATTCTTGCCCGTAGAATCATTCCTTTATATAAAATTTCAGGGCTTATCTCATAATCCTTTGTCTTTAAGTTTAGGTTTCTGATAAAGCTGCCTTTATAGGCTCTTACCATCGACGTATAGGTATGATATTTATCCTGAGCAGCTAAACGCATAAATCTGTTCACCCATCTGCTCATAATTCTTCTTGAGAAAGGAACTCCTGTCACTTTACCTCCTTACATATAGGGAGATGCAATCACAATATCAGCCAAATCTTGAATCAGCTTGTCAACCATCAATTGAATGTATTCGACACCGTAACTTAAATCCACATCCAGGACAACGATAATATTACCGTTTGAATTATTGAAACCAGTTTTTAAAGCATTACCCAGATTCAAATTCGTTGGATGATGAATTACTTTTATGTTATCATTCTTTTTTGAAAAAGATTCAGCTATTTCTCCGGTTCTGTCTTTACTTCCATCATTAACCAACACAATTTCCCAATCATACTGCTCATTCCTTTCCTGCATATAATCAATAACAGTATTCAGATTAATTTCCAGAATGGCTTCTTCATTGTAACAAGGAAGAATAATACTAATGAATGGCTTATTTATTGATTCCACAATAAAATTCTTTTAATTCTGATCGTTTATCTTTTATTTAAATCTTTCTTGATAACGTGTAAAAGATTAATTTAAGTACTTTTTCTTCACCGGTGATATCCAGCGGTTAATTGTTTATCTTCTGATTTGGTTTATTACTTCCAGCATTCTATTTGATACATTTTGTCCGAAAATGTTTATTTGATGTTCCGGAACTTTAAAACATTCAATTTCTTCGAAAAAACTTTGTTTATTCGGGTTTATTAGTAAATTCCATCTCTCTTCAACAGTTTCGATCCATTCCGTTTCTGTTCTTAATGTAATACAAGGTTTTTTCAGAATATACGCTTCCTTCTGAATACCGCCCGAGTCGGTAATAATTCTTTTGGCAAAAGATTCCAGTGTAATAAAATCCAAGTATCCAAGCGGTTCAATCATTTGAATATTTTTGGAAACAGAATGAGTTTCGGTAATTTTCTTTTTCGTTCTTGGATGAACCGGAAAAATAGTTTTTTCTTTAAGCCTTCCAATTTCATTTAAAATATGAAATAAAATTTCCGGATGATCTACATTGTAATTCCTATGCAGAGTTAGAACATTATAATTGTTATTTGTCAGATTAAGGTCAGAAATTATGTTCGATTTTTCAAGGGCAATTTTCCTATTGTTGTTGATCGTATCAACCATTATATCACCGGTTAAATATGTATAATCTGCCAAGCCTTCTTTTTTTAAAATATCACAGGCTGTCTGAGTAGGAGAGAAAAGATAATTTGAAACATGATCAGTAACGATTCGGTTTATTTCTTCCGGCATAGTTCGGTTGTAACTTCTTAGGCCAGCCTCAATATGAACAATTGGAATGCATAGTTTAGCAGCGATCAAAGCGCCGGCAATGGTAGAGTTGGTGTCACCAAATACAATCACCAGGTCCGGATTTCGATTAACCATAGCTTCTTCAAGCTTAAGCATCATTTCCGTTATTTGTACTGTGGGATTTAGATGTCCGATTTCAAGATGAATATCCGGAGGCCTAATTCCTAGATCTTTGAATATCGCTTCTGACATCTGGTAATCATAATGCTGGCCGGTATGTACAATAATCTCTTGATGAAATTGCGAAAGACGTTTGGAAAGCGGTGCAAGTTTTATAAATTGAGGACGTGCACCAACAATAGAAAATATTTTCATTAAGCCGTTTTTCTTTGGGGATGAAGCTTTTTATGGGTCGATAAACAATTTGCAAATTCACTCATGTTCACGAGTTCGAAATTTTTCTTCAAAATCTGCATTCCTAATTTAAAGACTTTTAATTTTTGTTCACTTTTAACGTTCATTCCCGGGAAAAAGGAAAGTTCAGGAACATGGTCTGCACCAATTAAATCAAGAGGATGTAGTAAAAAGCTGGGCTGGGTGTTGGTGATTTTGCACATGAAAATTGCAAATCTTAAATATGCTTTCATTAATCCTAATGAAATATTGCTTATGTAAAGTAAATAACTTTGATGGAAAGGTAATTTAAAAACCGGCATGGTAGTTACCGGAATTTCCAATAACTCCCTATGATTATCGAATTCCCATAGAAAGGGTTTTAAAGGATAAAAACCTTCTTTAAACGAGCCAAATAATTCTTTGCGGCTCTCTTTTTCTTCTTTACTTAATGTTGATTTCCAAAAATAATATCTCCTCATTAGAGGTGAAATATAAGTGGGAAGTAATGAAGCATCAAAAATATAATTGCGTTTTTTTAATACCATTAACAGATCATTACTCCAGCTAAAACCTGGACCACGAAAGCTCTTCGGGCGTTGTCCTGTTGCTTCAAAGATCGCTTCTTCGGCATTAATAATCTCATGTTCAATTTTTTCTTTTGAATAACTTTGCAGCCACGATTCATGATGAAAAGAATGGTTGCCCACTTCGTGCCCTCTTTCAACTATTGTTCTTAAGACTTTGCGATTTTTATCAATCGCGGCATCTTGCCCAACGATAAAGAAGGTTATTTTGATGTCAAGTTCATCTAAAACATCCAAAACGATTGGAATTACAACGTCAAGGTAAGAAGGAAAAGCTTCCCATCCGGCATCACCATGTACTTTCATGTATGACCATTGATCGTCCAGGTCAAGAGAAACACAGGCCATCATCTTTTTTGTACTCATAATTCTACAAGTTTTTTTCTAGAATTTCCTCCAGTTTGGTTTCGGCTACACGAACTGTTTCATTTACATTTAAAGTACCATCTTTAATATGAGACGTATTTACAATGAACAAATTCGGGATTGATGTTTTTATATCGGGAAGGTTTTCTGAATAATTGAGTTTTGAAACCGTTATCACATTCCTCGCCCTCGCCACCCCTGCAAACTTAATATCTTCCCGTTTTATCTGGGGATACATTTTTTGAAATATGTCAATAAATGTTTCTTTTATCTCCTGATCGGGTTTTTGATAAATTTCATCATCAACCGTTACGTATTTTGGCAAATAAATTAAAGATTTGCCATTGAAATATTTCTTATCTACAAGAGCCGACATTTCTATCACGCCCGTAAACGGAATCCAGGAATCTGTTATGTTGGTGATATAATAATCACTTACCGGTCTGTCTAAAAGAAGTGAAACACAAACAACACCCAAATATTCAATGTTCTCTAACTTATCAATTTCATTGTTATTCAGTTGGGGGCAAAGCTTTCCGGCAATTCCGGAGGGAAGTGTTACAATTACTTTATCAAACTGTTCAGTAAAACCACTTTTAAAACAGATTTCTATTTTCTCACTTGGCAATTTTTTTATTTCCTTTGCAACATAATTGGTTTTTATGGAGACTTCTTCTGAAATGAGCGTTTTTTTAAAAGCACTGATTATTTTTTTATAACCACCTGAAACATACCCAAACATTTCTTTCTTGAGACCACTACGTCTTGCTCCATACAATCTTTGTATTGTTGCCCAAATAAAAACTGCAGAAGTTTTTTTATAACTTTCTCCCAGTTTGGCTCTTAATAAAGGAAGCCATATTTTATTAAAGGTGTTTTTGCCGGACCAACGTTGTAGCCAATTGGTAACAGGAATTTTTTCGAGTCGTTTCCAGTTTTTAATTCTCGATGCAATTATGATAGTTAGTCCCAGGCGCAACTTATCTATCAAATTGAGCGTAGGAAATTTTAGAAATTCGATTGTATCCGACATTGAATACAATTTGCCATTCATATAAAAGCCGGTTTTCGTTTCCACCCAATTGATTTGATCATCCACACCGATTTCTTTTAAAATATTCCTGGTACGGTAGTCAGATAAAAGAATAACATGATAAAATTTATCCCATTCCACTTCTTCCATTTTCCAGGAAGAGGCTAATCCTCCAAGTTCTGGTGCAGCTTCAAATAAAGTAACATTTTTACCTTCTTTTGCGAGCCGGTGAGCCAATGTCATTCCCATTACACCACCTCCAACTATTCCCCATCTTTCAGAATCCATTACTTTTGGAAATCTAAACTGTTATAAATTCTTTTTGCCATTTGATCGTTTCTTTTAAGCCACTTTTCAGATCCCACTGAGGACTAAAGTTCAGGAGCGAACAAATTTTAGAAATGTCAGGAACTCTACGCATTACATCTTCATAATTACCAAAAGTTGAATAAGGTATATAATTAAGTTTCGGTTCAGAATCTTCGCCGTTTACCAATTTCCATATTAGAATAGCCAGGTCTTTTATCGAAATTTCTCCTGACTTTCCTCCGGTATTGAAAATTTCATTATCAGAATTCGCATTTTCTATACACAAAACGAGAGCATTCACTGTATCGGCTATATAAGTGAAAGTCCTGGTTTGACTTCCGTCTCCATGGAGGTCAATTGCTTCCTGCTTAAATGCCTTTTCAATAAAAACTGATTGAGGGCCGCCCCACCAGGTTAAATTCTGATGTGGTCCATATGAACCAAAAAAACGTGTGATTGTATAAGTAAGATCGTATTCGTCTTTGTTGGCAATGATATATTGTTCACCATACATTTTTGAAAGTGCATAGGCCCAACGTTTTACTGTAGTAGGTCCCATTATTAAATCCGAATTCTCGTTAAAAGGGATTTTGGGATTTTTACCATAAACGTCTGAAGTTGAAGCGAAAATTATTTTCGATTTATCCATAATGCACTTCTGAACAACGTTTCGAAGCATAAGGTAGTTTTCTTCAAGAGTTCGTAATGCGTTGGTATATCTTGGAATTTTTTGAGAAGCAAGGTGAACAACTACATCCACATTTACATCTTTTAAAATAAGAGGATTGGCAATATCCCCATTGATAAAGGTGAAATCCGGCTTGTCTTCCAAATTTTTAATATTTCTCAGAAAACCATAGTTTAAGTTATCTATTCCTGTTACTTTATGACCTCTACTCAACAAGCTGCACGCTAAATTAGAGCCAATGAATCCCGCTACTCCTGTAATTAAAATTTGCATTTTTTTCGTAATTGTTTTGCTTAATTGAACAAACGATTGGTCTTCCTGAAAAGTTTCAAAATAATCGATTATCCGTTTTTAAAATGAAAAGTTTGTTTTGGCAATACCTCAAAGTAAACAAAGAATAACTCACATTTTTATTTATTAAGGTGAAAGATCTTTATAGTTTGGTTGGTTAACGACGAAATTATTGACATATTGTTGTCGGAAACAGCAAATCAGTAAGCCTTGTTGTCTCCTCTAAAAACACAGTAGACTGTTAAAAGTAAGATTTTAATATCCAGCCACAATGTCCAATTTTCAAGATACCACAAATCTTTGTTAACCCTCATCTTTATTTGTTCAGGATTAGTTATCTCACCTCTGAAGCCATTTATTTGAGCCCAGCCTGTTATTCCGGGTTTTATGAATTGTCTTACCATATAATCATCTACCATCTCCGAATAATCCGTCGTATGTTTGATCATATGAGGCCGTGGTCCCACCAAACTCATTTCGCCTTTTAACACATTAAGAAACTGTGGAAATTCGTCTATGCTGCTTTTTCTCAAAAACCTGCCTAAAAACGTTACGCGACTATCATCACGCGTTGCTTGCTTTAGATCGGCATCTTTATTCGATCTCATGCTTCTAAACTTCCAACAATAGAACGGCTTTTTGTCCTTTCCAGTGCGCAATTGTTTAAAAAAGATCGGCATTCCCGACTCTAAAAATACAAGCAAACCGACTAAAGGAATTAACCAGGAAAGAATAAAAATAGTAACAAACAAACTTACGCTGATATCCAAAGCTCTTTTTTTAATCCTGTTGCCAACATCATCCAGAGGTTCTTTTCGTAAAGACAAAATTGGTAATTCTCCAAAATACTCAATATGAACTTCCCTGGTGATGAAAACGCTAAGGTTTGGCACTATGCGAAAGCGAATACATTCTTTTTCTGACTGATACATTAAATCATAGATATAATTATTTTGCTCGGGTGTGATAGTAGAAAAAATTTCCTGTGCATCAAGATCCTTGGCAATTCTCAGGGTATCTGAAATATTTGCTAGAACAGGGTAGTGGGAAAGCTCTTCAACATTTTCTTCATCTTCTACATAACCTATGATCTGGGTATTTAACCCGTCTTGCTCAAAATAGGCGGCTAACTTTTTCGCGGTTTCATTATAACCTACAATGATTACTTTCTTAATTAATAGGTTACTACTTTTAAAGTATTTGAGAATTCCCAGGTAAATAAATTTGTTGATAAGTAATCCTAATCCGAAAGCTGCGGTTGTGATAATAATAAAAAATCGTGAAACAACCAGCTCTCTTGAAAAGAACAAATAAAATAGAATCAATATTATCCAGATAAGGAAAACCTGTATAGTTCGTTTTGTAAAATTTTCAAAATTTAAAATTATTGTATTTGCATAGGTGCGTAAAAAGAAAGCAAGTCCTATCCATGAAAGATTAGCAATACTTATGTATTTAAAATACTCATCGGTTGATTTGAAATGAATACTATTTGTAAAAATTAATTGAAAAATTATAAATACTACGTTCAAGGCAATGATGTCAAGAACAAGTAACGTTATCTGTAGATATCGTTCAAACTGTCTGTTCATTTAAGTACTTTAATACTTTTATAACTGGATTTTTTTCCAAATATTATGTTGTATAAATTTATTAATTTATCACTTTCGTGTTTCCATGAAAGATTATTGATAATCCTATCATACGCAAAGTTTCCCATTTTAGTACGTGCGTCTTCATGATCAAGCAGCCACATAATCTTATTTGCAAAATCTTCAGTGGAAGTATTTTCGGCATATAAAGAGGCTTCCTGAGCTGATAATCTTCCTTCTTTTAAATTGAATTGAACAATAGGTTTTTTTAAAGCCATGTATTCCATGATCTTGTTCATAGTTGATAAGTTATTCATTTCAGTAGGCTTATCAGGGTTGACACATACATCAGCAGTGTTTAATATTTCTACCATTTTTTTGTCGTCAACTCTTCCATAAAAATCAACAAAATCTTCAAGTCCCATTCGAGCGGTTGTTGCTTTAATTTTCGCTAATTCAGTTCCGTCACCAATAATGGCAAACTGCACATCTTTTCTTTTTTCAGTTATGTATTTTGCCGATTCGAGTAACAGATCCAGACCTTCCTGTTCGCCAATCACACCAACATATCCTACAAGAAATTGCCTGCCTTTTTTATAAGAGATATTTCCTTCCCCCAGAGTCAAACGCTCTAATTTTGGCCCACTCCTGACGACATGCACTTTTTCGAGAGGCATTTTACCGCGTCTCATTGCAATTTCCCTATATGATTCATTGGTAGCAATGCTATAATTGGCAGTCGCAAAAGTAAGGCGTTCAACCAGCAACATTAATCTATAATAAATTCCTTTTCTGTTATATTTTGCAATGTATAGTTCAGGATTAATATCATGATGGTCAAATACATAAGTTACACCAAAGAGCTTATAAAAAAGGGCAATTACAAATATTAGATCAGGAGGATTACAACCTTGAATTACCTGGAATCTTTTTTTGAAAAAAATTTTTAAGCTCAGAACAAATTCCCAAAAGAGCGCAACCGAATATTCAAGCAGATAACCTAATGCTCCACTTGCTTCTAAAGGAAGGGAGTGTCTATAAATATCGATATCATTGATGCGTTCGAAGGAACTATTATATCCTTTCATTTTCGGGCAAATAATACTGATTTTTGCACCGGCTTCCCTAAGAGTATTTGCTTCTTGCCAAACCCGTCTATCAAAAGGAACAGGTAAATTTTCTACTATTATTAAGATATGTTTTCCTTCGAACATTATTTACCAGTTGATCCCTATATAATTAGGAGTATTTAATAAACTCTTATCCAAACGAACCATATCGATAATTATTTTATTGCAACTTTCTTTGAGTAGCGGAAAAAATTCTTTTTCTTTTGTATTAATAATAATTACATCACATTTATCAATAACTTTTTTTGCACTATCAAGCATAAGACTCGACAAGTGCGGTATTTTAGAATCAATATATTCCTTGTTGGTTCCGGTTAACAATGAAAGATTTATATTCCTATCATAAATACAGATATCACAACCTTTGCCTATTAAAGCTTCTATGATTGAAACCGCCGGGCTGTTACGCAAATCATCAGTACCTTCTTTAAAACTCAATCCTAAAAATCCTAATTTCTTTTTTCCATATTTATAAATCATCTTAATGGCTCTTTGAACCTGCAGCTCATTTGTTTTATGGATGCTGTTAATTACCGGAATATCAACATAAATATCATGAGCTAGTGTTTGAAGACCTTTTAAGTCCTTCGGAAGGCACGAGCCACCATAAGCAAATCCCGGTTTAAAATAATAGGAAGAAATATTAAGCTGTTTGTCTTTGCAGAAAATCTCCATCACTTTGTGTGAATCTATTCCCATCTCGGAGCAAATATTTCCTATTTCATTACCAAATGAAATTTTAAGTGCGTGATAAGTATTATTAACATATTTCATTATCTCTGCTACCTTTAGATCTGTTATAATTATTTCTGCTGGTAATATTTTATACAGTTCTGCAACTTTATTTGCTGCTTTATCATTGTCTGAACCAATCAAGGTTAAAGGCGGATTGAAATAATCATGTACTGCTGTTCCTTCACGAAGGAATTCAGGATTATCAACTACAGCAAAATGCACATTTCTTTGTTTCCCGGACACCTCTTCAATAAGTGTCGCCACTTTATCACAAGTCCCGGGAAAAATTGTTGACCGTATTACTATTATATGAAATTCCTTTTTTTCTTTTAAAGCCACCGCAATATTATCTGCAACCTTAAAAATAAAATCTAAATTTAAATGTCCTTTATCACTACTTGGAGTGCCCACACAAATAATGCTGATTTCTGTATTGAGGACTGCTTTCCGCGCATCGATTGTGGCTTCAACATTTCCCTCTTTTCTTTGTACAGAGATTATATCTTCAATATCTTTCTCAATAATAGTGGCTTTACCGGAATTAATCTGATCAACCTTTGTCTTACTTACATCTACACCGATTATCTTGTGCCCATTCTTTGCAAGGCAACCGAGGCTCACACATCCTACATATCCTAATCCGAAAATACTGATATTCATATTTTTTTAATCGTTATTGTTGTTTCTAGTTTAATATTTCCACTTACTCTAACTGAATTTAGAATCGAATTACAAGGGTCTTTTTTTAAAAAAGAATCCGAATACCAGCCTACTATTTCTGGCTCTGTTTGTCCTTTTTTGATAGTTGCCTTTAATTTTGGATCGGTTCTTAAATGAATATTTCTTCCGTTCGGATTTAAAAGCGTGTATGAATTGTCAGCGTTGCAGTTTATCTCAATTAAAGGGTGAAGCTGGAAGGGCATTTCAATTAAATAATCCTTTTTCTTTTTTGAGCTTATCCAATCTGTGATTATTATTTGATCTGAAACTTTATCGAAACTGATTTGGCGCGTATGACTAATACCCATTTTTTTGTATCCATCATGTGAAGCCTTTACTACATCTTTTCGCTCACTTTCTACGACATTTATAATATTACATTTATAATGATTCAGCCACAAGGTGGAACCAGCGATTGTCGCCTGGTTTTCCCCATTTATACAAATAGTATTGTGAGCTAATGTTCCAATAAAATAATTTCTCCATTCGGGTTGAGTATGATATGTATAAGTGCCGGGATCAACAAAAACAGGTTGACCATCCACATGCAAGATAAAGGATAATGCGTCAGCATGTCCATGAGCGGCAATAGACAAAAAACCAAGGGGAGCCGCATCAAAATGAAAATATATTTGATGTCCTTTTTCTTGCTTCTTGCATATAAAATGACCTTCCTCCACATGAAATTTTGATCGTTCGTCAACACGAACATTCTTTATAGTTTCAAAAATTTGCTTCCCTTCCAATCCAAATAGAACAGCATTCTTCAAATCGAATCCATTCGATTTGGATTTCAAGGCAGGGTCTTTAAACAAAATTGCTCCTGATGTTAGTAAGGATTTGAAGTTATTAAAATGTTCATCAAAATCAATAATAAAACATTTGCCATCATCCTCATCTCCATATTTAGGAAAGTGTCCGTTGACATCTAATATCGATGAAATATAATTAAATATTTGATGAAGGCGGTCTTTATACCCTTCTGAAAAGGGATAACCGGAATTTTCTCCTACAATAAAAGCCAGTAGAAAAAAATCCGTGATAAATTGGATATATTCCGCCGCTTCCTCCCTGTTGACACCGTTTTTGGAATGCTGCGTTCTTATTTCATTTTCAAGCCCTTTCTGAGAATATTTAATCCATTTTGGGGACTGATCGAAGTTCCATTTTAGCGAGGCGATAAAGAGGCCTGCATATTCAGCTATTAAGTGGTTATTGGCGGAAGAATATTTGGAGGGATTCCTATATGAATATGTGCAATGTTGATGAATAAGAGGTAACCATTCCTTGTTTACAAATTCATTAAATGATTTATTGGTTACCATTAAAGTATCTGCATCCAAAATTTCCCAGCATAAAAACCAGGTAATTAAACGAAGATTGACTTCTATATTACTATACCAATTGATGCCAAGAAGGTAAGGGTTATCGTTATTCCACGACTGAATTATTGAAATGAACTTTTGAAGTTCTCCAGCTTCCTTTGTTTTCTTAAAATTGACTGCGATTTGCGATAAAAATTGTAGACGGTTTGGTTCCCATACAACTTTTGCTGACAAAGAAGGGTCTTTTCGGATATTGATTTTCTTAGCATAGATCGTTTCGAAACTTTTTCCCGAAAAAAAATCACGGTGCCAGTCAATTTTATTTCTGTAATTGAATTTTTGCCCAAAAACCGATATACTTTCAAATGATATCGGTAAATTTTCCAGATCCGGATTTAAGATTTTTCGTAATCTGTAATTTATGTTCCTTGAAGTTGTTTGAGAAGGAATTGATTTTTCTTCAATTTTCTTCATTATTATTTGCCTTACCCGGTAAGGAATTTCTGCTAGTGAAAGGCTTCTAAACCTGTTTATTAGAAAGTTATTCATCAATAATGTCTGCTAAAGCGACTGGGTAGTTTCTTTTGGTTTGTAAGCTCTTTACGGCCAAAATAGCTGTATAGGTGTTTAACAATAATGAATTAAAAGGAATCGGCATAGTTTCACCGCTAATTGATTTCCTTAAGACAGACATTTCTTCTTTTTGACCTTTATTTATCATTAAAAACTTCTTTACCGAAGATTTACCATTTTTATAAACTGAAACTGTCTTGAAATTATCAAATTCAATATTAGTCTGAAACCCTGTGATTAAAATTTTCTCCTTTGAATAGTTCTTATCGCCATCGGCAAGATATGCAATTACACAAGTGGATTGATTACTAAAAGTGATGGTAATAAATGTATTGTCCTGCTCGGGCATACCATTAACAGAAGTTGAAGAGGCAAAAACACTAATTGGATCTGCATCTAACAAATACTGGATTGTATCAATAAAATGACTTACTTCTCCTATAATTCTTCCTCCCTGTTCAGGAGATTGATACCATTTATCTTTTGGAATAAATCCAGCGTTTATCTGATAATAAATTGAATACTGATGGTCCTTCTTTAATTCTTTCTTTAAATATTGAATCGAAGGTGAATAACGCCTGTTGTAACCCACCATTAACAACAAATTCCTTGATAAAAAACTTGCAGCAATATCCTTCAGTTGTTCCACGGATATGGCCAAGGGTTTTTCCACATAGATATTTTTACCTTTATTTAATCCATCTACAACCATTTTAGCATGTTGATTATGCCTTGTAGCGATTATTGCCGTGTTAATTTCAGGATCATCGAGTAACTGATGGTAATCAGTTGTAGCATATCGAAATCCAAATTTTTTGGCTTTATCCTTTGCATTTATTCCTGTTGCCGTAGCAATGCCTATTAAATTTGCTTGTTCCTTTAAAAATGGTAAAAGCATTGTACATGCATAATTGCCTGCTCCGATTACTCCTATTCTTGCTTCATTTAATTTTTCTCTAGGGCCATTCATTACTTCTATTCGGGTAGACGTTTTATCAACCCTTGAATCATATTTTAACACAACACCCAGGTAATCTTCTTTTTCTTCTTTAATCTCCATGAAAGCTTTTTCACAGTTATTGAAATCAAATTCATGAGTAATGAGTTTGGAAAAATTGATTTTACCATCTTTTAAAAGTTGTAATACAGATTGCATATTTCTTTGTTCGGTCCACCGGACAAAACCGAGTGGATAATCGTGGCCTTTTTCTTCATAAAGTGGATCATATCTTCCAGGGCCGTACGATCTTGAAAATTTAAAATCTAATTCTTTATGGTAGTAAAGATCCCATGGAAGATCCATTTTAGTTATACCGATGTCAATAATTTTTGCTCTGTCTCGGGCAATCTTACCTGCAAGAATTATTGGATCATTGCTGCTGGTTCCGGTAGTGATGATAACCGAATCACAACCAAAGCCACCAGTGAAAGAGTATATTTCCTCTTCAAAATTAGTTTTGGAGGCAACTTGTGCAAAATAGGCGCCATTACTGATCGCCAAATCACACTTGCTTTGGGATATATCGAAGCCGAAAGCTCTGCATCCGTTCGCCTGTATTATTTGGATAAGGATTTGGCCAAGCAGACCTAATCCGATCACTGCAACGTTTTCTCCAATTTGTGATTGTGTTTGCCTGAATCCTTGCATGGCAACGGATGCAATTGTAACAAAAGAAGCATGTTTTAGTTCAACACCTGCCGGAACTTTTGCACAAAGATTTTTTGGAATAAAATTAATTTCCGCATGATTTGCATATCCTGCACCGGCACAGGAAACAATATCACCAAGATTTAGATTATCCACATCATTTCCTACTTCTATCACTTCTCCCACCAGGCTGTAACCAAGCGGAGATAATGAGTCGAGCTTATTCATAACTTTTCTGTAGGTGGCAACAGGTCCCATTTGTGTCAATGAGTTTAATACATCTTTGAGCTGTTCAGGTTTTTTTCTGGCCATTTGAAAATAATTCAAATCCGCATTCTTTAACTTCATTATTTCTGTACCTACACTTACGGCCGAATAAACTGTTTTGACCAAGACTCCTCCCGCTTTACACTGCGGTGAAGGAATTTCTTCAATCGTTAAAGTATTTCGTTTGATATTCTGAGCTAATTGTTTCATTCTTTTCTATTCGAATAAGTTTTGTTAGTAAATGAATATTTTCGGTTATTTCTTAGTTGCGACTTTCTCGTCAAGGAATTCACGACACCATAATTCAATTGTTAATAACTGATAAATCTGATAGGCATTGTCTTCGTAACCGTTCCTATCATTTTCAATCATTTTATTTACAAATTCATAATTGAAAAATCCCCTTTTTTCTATATTAGCTTTTGATAATAAATCATTTACCATGGGTTTTAGATCATTTGAAATCCATGAGCGGATCGGTGCTCCAAAAGAGGCTTTTGGCCGGTAAATAATTCTTTCAGGTAAAAAAGCAGCTGCAGCTTTCTTTAAAATATATTTCGATTTCCCATTCTTGAATTTTAAAAATCCGGGAACTTGCATTCCCTTCGTTATAACGAGTTTATCAATATACGGAACTCTTACTTCAACAGATGCTGCCATAGATGCCCGGTCAGTATAAGTAAGATTTAAGCCGAGCATAAACATAGTCAGATCAGTATTACACATACTGTTAATAGGATCTTTATTATATTTTGAATAAAATTTGATTTTATGTTCCTTGTAGATTTCGTCAATTTGTTCCAAATATTCTTTTTTTAAAAGTTTTTTCAAATCAGATCGGTCGTAATATGAATAACTCCGCATATAGGTTTCATCAACAGGAAGATTTGCAAAATCAATAAATCGTTTGGTCCACCTTCCGAATTTGAAGCCATGATTAAAGACTTTTACCGGCAGAAAGTCTAATGTTTTGATTGCGATCCATTTGAAAGCCTTTGGTAGTTTATTAAACCGTAATGCAAGCAATGTTGCCTTTTGATGCCTATATCCAAAGAATATCTCATCCGCACCCATTCCAGACAATAAAACCTTAACGCCCGTTTTCCGAGCTTCCTTGCAAATTAAAAAGGTATTAATGGCTGCAGGATCTCCTATTGGTTCATCCAATGTCCTAACCATTTGGGGCAGATCTTTTAATATATCCGGACTTATATTTATTTCATGATGATTAAAGTCAAATTTCTCAGCAAGAATTTTGGCATATTTTTCATCAGGAGGCATCTTTTCGATCTTTTTATCCTGCTCGGAGGTAGCAATGGTGTAAGTAGATAGATTATTATTGGTTTTCTTTGCTATCACCGCAATCAAAGACGAATCTAGGCCGCCACTTAAGAAACTGCTAACTGGTACATCTGCTACCATATGTCGGGTAACTGATTCTTCGATAACAGCTGCTATCTCGTTGGCGATTTCCGTTTTATTTAGAGATAATTTTAATTTATCGTCCAACTGCCAATATCTTATAACTTTTAACTCGGCTCCAGGCCTGTAATGCATGTAATGCGCTGGAGGTAATTTGAAACATCCATTAAACATAGATTCATTTCCTGATATCCACCGATAATTAATACTGCTAACTAAAGCTTTATGGTTAATTGTTTTATCAAAGCTAGGAATTCCAATCAGTGTCTTTAATTCAGAACTGAATGCAAATGCATTTTTGATTTGTGTATAAAAAAGTGGTTTGATTCCAAAGTGATCCCTGGCCAGGAAAAGGTCGCAATTCTCCTTATTATAAATAGCAAATGCAAACATTCCAATGAAATGATCAAGACATTTTTCCCCATAATTCCTATACATTTCAAGTACTACTTCGGTATCTGAAGATGTGATAAAATTTACTTGTCTTTCATTTTGCAAATTATTTTTGAGTTCTTCATAATTGTAGATCTCACCGTTAAAGACTAAGATAAGATTGCCTTTTTGAAAAGGTTGATTTGCGTTTTCAGTTAAATCAATTATTGAAAGCCTTTGATGAGCCAATGCAATATACTCATCATGCCAAATCGATTGATTATCGGGTCCCCGGTGTTGTTGGATCTCATTTGCTTTTTCTGCTAGTATAACGTTATTTTCAAATCCAATAAATCCTGCAATACCACACATTTTACATTAAACAGTTTAAGGGTTCAAGATGTGCACTAACTTAAAATTTCGTGCAAATCGAAAAATAGTTTTGGCATAATCTAATAAATGGCCAAGAAAACGAATTTTGGATTTTAATGACCAATTTACGCTTCAATAAGAGTTAGTAATTTCAAATATAAGTCATTAGTAATTTTTTCCGCAGAAAAACGCTTAATTAAATCAAAATTATTCTTTCCCAGCCTTTGTCGTAAATCCTGATCGTGCGCAAGGATTTGAATTTTTTCATAAATATCTTTCGGGTTTTTTGGTTCTACCCACAAACAATTTTCAAAAGAATTAAGATAATCTGCCGCAGCTCTAATTTTAGTCGTGATGATTGGTTTTGCACATGCAGCTGCTTTAAAAACTGCCATCGGGAAACCTTCTTCATGGTAGGTAGGTAGAATCAAGATATCACAATTAGAATAAAAACAGTTAGTTTCAAATTCGTCAACATGTCCCTCAAATTTTATCTCATTTTTTAAGTCAAGCGATTCTGTAAGGTTTTGTACTTGTTCAAATAGTGGTCCGTTTCCCAGGCAAATTAATTGAAACTCAATAAAGTTTTCCTTCAATAATTTGCATGCATAAATTAAATCAAGTATTCCTTTTTCCTTTATGAACCGGCCAACATAGAGCAGAATAAGGTTATCTTTCGTAATGTGGTTTTTTTTTTTAAATTCCTTATCCGGCAAATATATTGAGGGGTCTACAACGTTAGCAGTAACGAACCCCTTTGCTTTTTCAAGGCCAGCTTCCCTGAAATTATTTAATTCTTCCTGCGAAAGTACCAGAAATAGATCAGTTCGTTTGAATAAATATTTTTTGAAGAAGTTTTTTGAGACAACAACCGATTTAAGTGAACCATGTATCTTCAAAATAACCTTAACCTTTTTGTTTAAAAATTTAAGAATAAAGATTGTAATTGAATCACGAATTAAAGTTTTAGTGTCAAAAGCAGTGTTTAAATATACAAAATCACTTCTCTGCTTGATCAATTTTCGTTTTAATTTAAAAGCATTTTTTAATACAACCGCAAAAGTCACCAATAGGTGATTTCTTGTTCCTGGATTTCCATATTGTGATCTTAATATTTCAACGCCTGATTTATTTAACGCTAAAATCTCCGCTTCTGCTATTTCCAAATGACTCTTTTTAGGAATTCCAAATAAAATTTTCATCTTTTTACTCTTATCTTATTTATAATTCAAAGAATCAAAAAAGGAACTTATTCTTCTCTTTATCCTTACCAAACGTGTATTATAATGTTTGAGTTTTAATAACCTATATGAATTTTTATATTGAGGATCTCCAGTGTCATGTTTTACATTTCCGTTCATTTGACAAGAAACTCCTACCGATACGCAAACTACTTGTGTAGAGCTCAGTAAAGCCTGAAGCGAACCGTCATCAAAACATTGTTCTGATGCTTTCTCAAGTACCGGCGGACCTGACAAACCCAATACTTCGTGTTTAACCGTAATTGGCTTGGTATTTTGTGAAGGAATTAATTTATTGGAAATATAATCAAAACCTTTATAGGAAATTTTTTTATTGTTTTTTTCTATATTCTCAACAGTCATTTCAGCGGCTTTTTTAAAAACAGGATTATTTGGAACGCTTATTATAAGCCACTGGCAAATATCTTTATTAATTCCCAATTGAGTTACGAAACTTGATTCGGGATATATCCATTGCCGCAGCGGCTTAATACATTTGCAATCCATATCTGCATACACTCCTCCGTATTTATAAATGACCAGATACCGCCAAAGATCAGCCTTCGAAGCACCAAACTTAAGCTTATTATATGCGCTCAGATATTCCGGAAAATCGGTTTTAAAAAAGTTTATAATGTCTTTATCATCATAAAACCTGTACTCATATTCCGGATTTAAATCGATCCATGAATCAGCGTAATTTTTCATTATAACCGGAACCCTATTTGTTTGCATCGTTTGCCAGATCACTTTTGGAATTTTCTGACCATAGTCTTGTGTTGTCCGCGGGGGCACAATTTTAGGAATGGTGATAAAGTCGGTCATGGATAAATGTGCTTCTATAATTTAAATCAATTACTGCGACGGATGGAAATTTGATGAACTGCAGAGATACTATTCTTCAAATTCAAATTGCTAAAAAGATCTTGATTCCTCATAATACCTATTGAATTTAATTTCCTGCTTGTTTCAAAAATGACGGCGATTTTTGTTTTAAAAAATATTGATCGATCTTTTCCTATCTTAATTCTTTCAGAGAATATAGGGTTCTATGGAAGTCCTAAATTTTTTTCCAACAATTTGCCATGAAAACCTTTCTTCTGTCAGTTTGTACCCATTTTCACCCATTTGCTTGCATTTTTGCGGATCTTCAAAAAGAGTACAAATCACATCTGTATAACCTTTTATGTTATTGTTAATCAAATATCCGTTATAATCATTTTTGACTATATCGGGTAAAGACCCGATGTTATTTGCAACAATTGGTAATCGGTATTTCATTGCTTCAATAAAAACGATTCCAAATGGTTCTCTTAAAGTGGGAAGACAAAAAACTGAGGCATTATTATAATACTTTGGAACATCTTCTACCGGAATTTTACCAACAATCTTACAACCGGGTAGTGAAACAATGGCTGGTTTGCATCCTACAATTGTTAAGGTAGCATCAGGATACTTAGTTCGTATCTTTTTAAAAACTTCTATAAGGATGGGACCACCTTTTCTTTCCCAATTCATACCAACGAATAAAATATTTTTATTATAGTACTTTCTTTCATTCACCTCACCTGTAATTGATACGTTACTACCTGCAAAAGCTGTTACCACTTTTTCTGAGGGAATCTTATATTGGTTCACCAGAGACCAGGATATCAAACTTCCAAAAGTGAATATTAAAGTAGCATCGTTATAGATTTTTGCTCAACTTTGTTAATAAATCTTCCAGATTTCATGTATTGTGTGGGATGTATGTCGGGATACAGTTTATTGGTCTGAGTGGTATGATCCGTGTATATAAAATGAGGTATATTAGGTAGTTTGCCGTTAAATAAAGACTGGGTCTGGACGGTAAACAAATAATTTTTGTTTTTATGTGTATGCCTGATATTACGGCTTATTTGCTGGGCTACGTATGAAGTCGCGAAAAACCAGGTTATTGAATCTTTCCATTTTTTTTTGCGCGACAGGATATCAATTCCATATTCATTAATGAAGAAGAATACATTAATTATATAGTGAATGAATTTTATTTCCTGTTTTATAATTTCATAAACCGTGATCTTGTTTTCAGGAAATTCGCTAATTAAAAAGTCACGAACATTGTTATTGATCTGAGAAAAGCTTCCCATTTTGATAAAAAGAATTTCTTTTTTATCCATACAAATAGGTTTTATTTGCTTTATACCAGTTTATAAATTCATTCAGACCTGATTCGATGTCAAACATTGGGGTATAACCGATTTCTTTCCTGGCCTTTGAAATATCTGCATAAGTGGTATTTACATCCCCCGGCTGCAAGGGTAAAAATTTCAAATCCGCTTTCTTTCCAAGCAATCTTTCGATAGTTTCAACCAGGGTTTTTAAATCGATTACATGAGATTCCCCTAAATTGTAAGTACGAAATCCATCCATTGCGTTCAAAGCACAATTGATTCCACTAACGATGTCGTCTATATAGGTATAATCTCTTGAAGTGCTGCCATCTCCATAAAAAGGTATTGCAATTCCCTCATCAATTAATCTTGTAAATTTATGTATTGCTAAATCCGGCCGTTGACGTGGACCAAAAACAGTAAAAAACCGTAAACACGTAATATCAAAATCATATAAATGACTATAAACGTGGCATAGAAGTTCTCCACTTTTTTTTGTGGATGCGTATGGTGATATCGGATTGTCAACTCTGTCTTCTTCTGAAAAAGGCACCTTTGCATTATTTCCGTAGATGGATGACGAGGATGCAAATAACATTTTACTTACGTTATGATTCTTCATTGATTCAAGCAAATTGAGCGATCCGTTTACATTCACTTCGTAATATTCTGAGATTGATTCAATAGAAGGCCTAACTCCTGCCTTCGCAGCTAAATGTATTACAGCATTTATCTTGCCTGCATTAAATATTTTATCCAATTCGTGCTGATTCCGTATGTCACAATTATGAAATTGAAAGCTTTCACTCTTAATTAATTGTAACAGGTTTAATTTTTTGAATTGCTGCGGATAGAATGGATCAAAATTGTCTATGCCAATCACGAAATGTCCTGATTCAATAAGGCTCTCGCAAAGGTGGGAGCCGATAAACCCTGCCGCCCCGGTTACTAAGATGTTCATAAGTATAGTTTAAAATACAAGACTGGAATAGATGTTAACGTAATTTTCTGCCATTATTTTTACATCAAACTTTTCAAGTACGAGTTGTTTGGCCTTTATTCCTAATTCGATTAACAAGTTCTTGTTTAGCATTAGTTTTTCTATTTTTTCACTTAGTTCAATATCATTTTCCGGATCAATTAAATACCCATTAACCCCATCTATAACCACTTCATTTGTTCCTCCGCCTCGTGTTGCAATTACTGGTTTACGCAAAGCCATATATTCTATAATAGAATTTGAAATGCCTTCTCCGTGCACTTTAGTATTCGTTAGAAGAATTCCAATATCGAAAGTATTAATTATTGATTCCACATCGTTTCTCCTACCTAGAAAAATAATCTTAGATAATAAATTCGCTGGTACAGATTTTTTCATTGCATTAAGATTCTTACCATCCCCAACTAATACAAATCGTACTCTATCAATTTTTGAGGTAATTGAAATTGCAGACTTAATTACGGTTTTATAATCTTTGCGGTCTTCAAATGCTCCTACCATTCCGATAATAAAAAGATCATCAGTGATTTGATCTCCGAACAGTTCTTTTTTAACAATTTCTCGATTCCTCAATGTATTAAAACGTTTTAGGTCCATACCGTTATAAACACAGGCTGATTTTTTCTTTGGTGCTTTATAAGCTTCTAAGCCGGCATTTGAATTTCCTATAATTATTTTTGAAAACGGGAAGGTGATTTTTGCTCTCAGATAGTTTTCGTTCAGAATATTCTTCTGAATTGGCGTATCCACTATCAAACCATTGACTAACTTTATTGACATCAATTGACATATCGGCATTGCATAAATGGCGGTCATACTATTCCAACAATGCACAATGTCCGGCTTGTATTCTGAACATAGGTTATAGAACTTTTTAAAAATGGACAAGTCTTTTTTATTCTTCCTTATTAAATAATAGATGCCGATTTTTAAATCCAGGACTTCTTTATAATGTAGTTCATTACTCATTACCACTAATCTAAAATCAATATCAGGTCTTTGACGAAGATCCTTCATTAACTCTGTTAATCTTCGTTCTTTCCCGCCGGCCTTAAGGGAATCTATGAAAAATAATATTCTCATTATTATTCTGTCTTATTAGTCATTTCTAAATCGAAAACTTTCTTGTCTTGGAATATCTTACTTTGAAGTAACAACTTCTGAAACTCAAGCAGGCAATTTGAAAATAAATAAGTAGTTGAAGAAATTGGATTAAGGAGAGAAAATATATGCCGAATTGTTTAAGATAGCTTTTAAAAGATTAAAATTATTCCGACTTGATATTTTTATTCACTACCTACTTTTTGAATTAACAGTTGAAACTTATTGATCTCAGAAAACTCAACAGATGGCACTTCAATTACATTTATATCCAAACCTAAACCACACTTAATTTTTAAGTCATTTATAATTTTTTCTTTTATATCTTTTGTAAAATTATTTTCAGGAACGACCCTTACTTCTAAGCTACCGACTTTATATTGATGATACTGTAAAGCTTTAATATGATTGTAAAATTTATTGTGCAAGTTCAACGCGGTTGTTGTTATATTCGAGCCGTCAGATTTGTAAATAATGTCTCCGTGCCACCTTCCTTTAACATTTTTAAAAGTTAAACCGATATGACCACATTGGGGACAAATATCTCCAACGTATTCAGCAAAGTCTCCGGTCCTATACCTGATAAAAGGCATTTTAGTATTAATAAAACCAGTTCCTGTTAATTCACCAATAGCTCCAACTTCATTTATCCGCTTACCGTCTTCACCTATTATTTCTCCGTAACCATAAAAGGGATTAGAATGATAATAATCACATTCTTTTCCTTCGCCGGCTAGTATTAACTTTTCAGAATGCCCATACCAGGTATACATTCTGATTTTTAATGAACCTTCAATCAGTTCTTTTTGATATTTAAAAATGTTTTCACTTCCACAAAGGAAATATTTGAGAGTAGTACTTTTCTTTTCTCTCAGAATGTATTTTGATAACATAAACGCAGCGCTCGGATACGCACGTAAGAATTTAATATTTTTCGTATTTATATGTTCAATTATATAATCTAAATATTTATCATTTAAAGAGAAATTATTATATTGATATTCCTTCAATAAATGATCTACCCTATACTTCTTTCCTTTTAATTTATGATTAGTCAATACTGCACGGTAATCGTCCAACGTAAAGCCTACTTTTGCCCAATTATTCGTCATCCAAAACCATTCAAAACCTTTTCTGTTCTTATTTATATAGAACCGTAAAGGTTTTCCTGATGTTCCACCGGTTGTAATATAATCAGCAAACTTTTTACTAACAATGAAATCATTGAAAGAATTTACTATTACTTCTTTATTAATAAATGGAATCTTTTCAAATTCTATAGAAGGAGTTATATAATTATAATAATCTGCCTGGCAAGCTATTTTTAAAATATTCTTCAATTTTTCTTCCTGATAAGAATAAACAAAATCTAACTTATCCTTACAATCCGAAAATTTTGAAGCTATCGTTTTTGCTCTCCTAAATGATGCTCCGAAAACAATATCATTTGGTAAGCAACTGGCAAGTGTCCTGATTATTTTATTCACTGCTATATATAAGGGATTTAATAATTAATAAGAAAGAGAGTTAACTGATGCAAAAATTCTTTTTATTTCTTCCTCTGCATATCGTTTATCATATATCTTGCAAACTGAGGAATTCTTCATTAAACGTGCGGCTATGGATGGATCTAAAAGTATTTCTTCTATCTTATTTGCTAAATCTGTAATATTCTGAGAAATAAAAAATCTCGTATTTTCTTTGTCTGCTAGTATTATTTTATTTGCTTCAATATCACTACAAATAATCCCCATACTTGATGCAATAGCTTCCTTTATTACTACTGGTGAATTCTCAAAATGGGAAGGGAAGATAAATACACTACATGATTTAAAAAACTGATATTTATTCTTGCCAAAAACATTTCCATGCAAAATTACATTATCTGCTAATTGATATTTATTAAGATAGCTTTCTATGATTTTTTTTGTTTCATCATTCTCTGGTGTTCCCAAAACATTTATTATTGGATTATATCCCTTTCCTTTAAGAATTTTAACTGCTGCTATGAGATCAAAAATTCCTTTCTTTTTTGACAAACGGGAAACGTATAAAAATTGCTCAATCTTATTCTCTATCCCACATTCATACAAGTCATAATCTACAAAGTTTTCTATAACGACCATCTTTGTAACATCAAAATACTTACCAAAATAATCATAATGGTCTTTAGAGAGAACAATTACTTTCTCTGTTAATCTAAAAATAAAAGCAACATATTTTAAAGTGTACTTACCTAAGAAAAATTCCCCTTTCTTTTTTGAATGAAAGTGCACTATAATTTGTTTCCTGCTGAAATAAAGAATAAGGATAATGAAAGAATCTCTAAGAAATGCAATATTAGAAGTAGCAAAAACATTAACGATCTTAAATTTATTTTTTGCTAAGAATTTAAATAATCCAAAAAGGTTTTTTATTACATGTAACAAATTCTTCAACCCCTTAGAAGCATACAAATCTTCACTCAGCTTTCCATTAGAAGTATTAAAGGATAGTACGTTCCATTCATTAGAAACAATTTCCTGAAACGATTTATTCATCACTCCAACTCCGCCAAACGGAGGAGGTAATGGTCCTACGAATGCTATATTATTATTTAAGTCCATTAGAAACTTTAATGCTCAAGCATTTATTAAAATGATAGTTTTTAATGGCAGAATGTTAGCCAAAGTGTTCACTGCGAAAGAATTTTTATTGGAGGTTGTTTTGCTTTAACCATTCTTCAAAGAAAATAAGCGACCAGATTTTCGAACTTAAATCCCGCATGCCTTTCTGTTGGCTTGCAATCGTTTTTTTTATAAATTTTTGGTTCAAAAATTTAGAGGAATATGAATTACTCGCAAGTAAGGTATCATGCACATATTCTTTTAAATCTTCCTTAAACCAGTCATTTATAGGGATAGAAAAACCTTGTTTCGGATGATTTAAGATACTTTTTGGTAAATGTGGTTTCATTGATTCTTTAAATATAAATTTTCCAGAGTTTCCTTTAAGCTTTAAATTTGAAGGTATTTTAAAAGTTAGTTCGGCAAATTTATGGTCGAGCAAGGGAACACGCACTTCTAAAGAATTCATCATGCTCGATCGATCAACCTTCGTTAATACATCATCAACGAGGAAGGTTCGCAAATCAAGGAATTGAAGATTTGAAATAAATTCATTTGTCGGTTCATCTTTTAAAAGCTGCTCCTTAAAACGCTCGGAACCTTTTGCATAGTTAATCGCATGGCCATCTAATAATAGTTTTTTTCTTTCTTCCTTTGTCCAGAAAGATAAAAAAGCTGCAGCAAACTCCCGGTTTTGAGAAAGTAGATAAGATAATCCTTTGCCCGCAATTCTTTGTGGTATTAATCTATGAATATTTCCCCAAAAAATACGGTTTGCTCTTGGGTTTTTAAAATGAAATGGTGATGAATGCAGACTATTTAGTTTTGCATATTTATCATATCCGGCAAATAGCTCATCTCCACCATCTCCTGAGAGAACTACCGTTACAAATTGCCGCGCCAATTTAGAAACGTAATAAGTTGGAATAGACGAAGCGTCTGCAAAAGGTTCATCATATTTTTCAACTAATTTCGGCAACAAATTTATCGATTCAGCTTCTACAATTTGTTCGTGATGTTCACAGCCGTATTTTAAAGCTACTTCCCTCGCATATTTTAATTCATTAAATTTCTGTTCCTTGAAGCCAATAGAAAATGTCTTTATTGGTCGATCAGCGTTTTTAGCCATCAATGCAACTATAGAACTGGAATCAATGCCTCCACTTAAAAAAGCGCCCAATGGAACATCGGAAATCATGTGGAATTTTACCGTTTCCGAGAGAACATTTTCCAGCTCCTCGCACCATTGATTTTCAGTTTTAGAATAATCAGGTTCAAAGTGGATGTCCCAATACTTTTTTACGAAAATCGAAACTTTATTTTTAAGAGATAAGAGTAAATAATGTGAAGGTTGAAGTTTCCTTATATTTTTATAAATCGATAAATCATTCGTTATATACCCAAAAGCAAAATAAGAATCTAATGCATCAGATGATATTGTCTTATCGACTCCGCTGGATTTTGCTATTGCTTTTATTTCTGAACCAAAAAGAAATTTTTCATCGTCGGTATAATAATAAAAAGGCTTTATTCCAAACCGGTCGCGAGCACAAAAAAGCTGTCTTTTGTTATTGTCCCAAATGCTAAAAGCAAACATCCCTCTTAAAAATTGTAAACATTGGGTTCCATATTGCTCGTACAAATGGATAATCGTTTCGGTATCTGATTGTGTGCTGAAAACGTGTCCTTGTTTTTTCAAATTATCTTGCAATTCCCGGTAGTTGTAAATTTCTCCGTTAAATACTATCCAAATACTTCCATCCTCATTCGAAAGCGGTTGATGTCCACTGCTTAAATCAATAATACTTAGCCGGCGAAAGCCGAGGCCTACATTTTCGTGAATATAATATCCTTCATCATCAGGTCCGCGATCAACTAAAGAATCAGTCATTTCTTTTAATTCAAACTCACTTATCTTCTGATCATTATCAAAATTTATCCTGCCAGTTATTCCGCACATATTTGAGAATGATATTAACTAATTAAGAAAAGTGATTTCAACATCGCTCGTTGACATTTGAGATGTGAATTAATTTCTGGTGTTATGATTGGTAAACTTATTTGCTGAAAAATCTGTAAATATTTTGCTTAGTAGCTGTTTATATAATTTATAATTAAAATTTTCCATTGCTACCGTATAACCATTTAAACCAATTGTCTGAGCCTTCACATCATTTAATGCAAAAATTATTCTTTCCGCAAAAAGTTCAGGCTGCTCTGCATCTACTAAATAAGCACTTTTATTGTCTTCCAAAAAATTGCAGATCTCCCCGGTTTTTGTAATTACCACCGGTTTTTTCGATGCGAGATATTCTCCTAATTTGGTCGGAAAACCGGCCTTTGCCTGATTGCTGTCAGGTCGAGCAAGCACCAATAAATCAGATTTTGAAAGTATTTCAGGAATTTCGCTGCTTGACCTGGAACCTAAAAAAGAAATATGATCTTCCAACTTAAGAAATAAAACCTGCTCTTTTAATCTACGAATATCTTTTTCCGGGCCGTTTCCCACCAATTGTACCTTGAAGGAATTTTCTTTTTCTTTTACTTTTCCGAATGCTTCAATTAAATTATCCAATCCATCTTTATTTCCACCCATAAAACCGACGTAAGTTATAATCTTTTCGAAATTGTTATTATTCTCACATCGGCCTTCAAACCTTTCGATATCCACAAGGATAGGGATCTGAAAAATGTTTTTTGCAGGCAACAATGAAGAGTAAAAATTTTTGAGGTAATTAGAAATGACAATTAGCCGGTCAAACATCCTTAGCATAATATTTTTATGTATCCAGACATGCGCCCTCCTAAATTTCTTATTCTTTATTATAAATAATGGAGCTTCATTAATCTCCTTAATTATCGGAATATTTAGAAGTTTTAGAAATATGAAATAAACCATTTCATACCTTAAGTTGAGACTATAAAATAAAACTGAAGCCTCCTTATTGTTTATTAACCTAAGGATGACAAAGAATGAATTGAATACTCCCTTTATTTTCCGTAAATTCCTTTTGATAAAATTATTTTCATACATCGGATTTTTTTGACAATAATAAAAAGGGATTCCTTCAAATCTCTGAAGAAAATTCAATTCCTGGTTACCTTTATGTACAGAAGAAACATTAATAACAAAAGGCAAATGATTACTCTCCTTTAATGCCTTACAGTATAAGTGTACGCGATTTGATGGAGCGGCGCCGCTTGGGTAGCTTACATCTCCAATAATAATTACTCGGAAACTTTTCTCAGCTTTTAATTCCATTCTCAATTTGCTGTAAGAAGTCTTCAATCATAAAATATTGTGGATTGACTTTCTTGTCATGCCAATTTAAATTCTTGTCCCAGAAACCCGGACAAGAATCATATGCTTTACCTAAAGAAAATGTATAGCTTATCTCAACTATTTTCGGTTGGTTATTATCTAGTATAAAATCGAAGGCAATCGATTGGGAGCTTAATTGACAAGCGGTTTTAAAAGCGACAATAATTGATTCTTTTTGAAAAAGTTCAGGAGCATATTCCAGAATTCCACTTCCAGAGGCTCTAAAATCTCCTTTACGGCAATAACGGCGAATACCAAAGCATCGGTCACCAATAACGACTAAGCGCGTATCATAATTATTCTCGGGAATAAAATCCTGAAAATAAATGTATCCTTTCTGCTTTTGGGAAAACCGTTGATATTTGGTAGGAATGAATAAACGGCCAAACCCTTTAAAGATTCCTTTCACGGCTGCCCAATTATTATCTCTTTGAAACACCCAAAAACGATCCTTCAATCTCGACACGGGGTTATTGACTGAAAAGCCTTTTCCAAACGCTTTTTTTACTAACGCCTTCGCTTGTTTCCGGCTCTTTATAAGTTTCACATTGATAGAGCCTGCACCACCTCTTAATTTAAAAACTTTAGGAAAAGTAGCCGAATTAATCCAAGTCAATGCATCGTTTTTTGAATAGAACGCATAACTCTTTACCAATGGTGCACCAATTGCTTCTAACAGGTATTTCTGACCTATTTTATCATCAAAATGCCATGAAGTATTAGAATCAGGGAAAACCGGAATTCCTTTTTTCTCCAATGCAAATGTTAATTGACGTGCAAATAAAGTAGCTTCATAATCTTCCTGGCTCCAGTGCCACATCAGTGCATTGCAATCAGAAATTTGCTCAAGGATATCGTTATCATAGCAATTGACGATTTTAAAATTTACATTATTTTTCCGGCAATAGTCAATCCAACGGTCACTGAAACTTCTCTGCCTGTGATGTATGGCTATTTTCATTTATTTATGCTCTATATAATCGAGAATTGTTTTTATCGAAATGTCTCTATGAGCTTCACAGCGGAAGTAATTTAATACTGACTTTAACTGAGACCGTCTAAGAAAAAGAGGTTCTAATCCTGCTTTTCTTATAGCTGAACGAAAATACCTATAATTGATGAAATAAGAGGTACTGAAAATTGACAAGACATTCTTTTTCTGATTTTCAACAAACAAATTAAACATTTGTGCCAATTTTTGTGGATCAGCTATTACTGAATTAATATCATCTATTTGATTTTCTAACTTGGTTCTGTCGGCACCTTCCAATAAACTAATTCCTGGATGGTATTTATCCTGCTTACATGGATATACTTTGCATGTGAGTCTCTTGTTTTCATCAATCTGTATATTTAATAATATCCCTTCATACCAGCCGTCAAAATTAGTGGTATTGTCAAACAAGAAATTACCAAGGCTGTAATAGATAGGTACGCCTTTATAAACTTCATTTCCACTGATACAATGCGAATGATGTCCAACAATAATTGACGCACCCTGCTCAGCATAAAAACGATATAGTTCTACCATCCTCGGACTTGGGTAATAATAATATTCATGTCCACCATGAATTATTAAAATTACAACATCAGCTTTTTCTTTAGCTTTTTGGATTGATCGAATATTATGAATTACGTTTAGTGGATTTGCTCCTCCACGATTTTCATTGGCATTACACCATTCATTCTCAGCGATATTTACAATTCCTAAAGTTGTTTCACCAATTTTTTTTAGAAATATCTCAGATGCTTTCTGGAGATTAGATCCAGCACCTACGGTGGCAATATTGTTACTTTCACATATACTTAAAGTATCTGATAATCCAGTTTCCTTATAATCATATATATGATTATTAGCTAGGGTTACCAGGTTAGTGTTTAGTAATCGCAACACGGGGACGGTATCAGGAGAAGCCTTTAAATTTGGTCCAGTTTTAGTTAATTGATCTCGACTGCCTGCAGTAGTTAAGGGGCTTTCAAGATTTAAAATATTAAAATCGGAATTTGTAAAAAGCTCAAGGATTTTTTTATCAATAAGAGATTCAGGCGATTCAATTGCAATTGGTTCGACTCTTCGCCCAAGAAAAACGTCTCCTCCAATGTTAATGCCAATACTAGCCATTATGTAATTTTTCTCTTTGATTATTCTTCGGGTTATCGAATAAATCAAAAGTAGTTTTTTGAGAATCAAGAAACATCTTCTCCAAAATACTCGCCTGTGTTAAATAGTTGAATTCATTATATACTAATTTTTTCCCTTCCAGACCTATTTCCTCTCTTCTTTCGCTTGTCAATGCTTCTTTAACTTTTTGTGCGAATTTTAAAGCACTATTTGGTTCAGCTATAAGTGCATTTTTATTATCAGTCAGGAAGTCTTTTATTTCACCCACGTTTGTTACAACGACAATATTTCCCGTTGCCAAATATTCTCCCAATTTTGTTGGAAATCCACCTTCCGCCTGTTTATTATCAGGTCTTGACAGAACAAGGATTTGAGAATTACATAGTAGTGCCGGTATTTTATTGCTGGTAATTGAACCTGTCAGGATCACTCTTCCATCTAAATTATACAACTTTATTAAAGATTCAACTTTTTGACGTGTTGTTTCAGTTTTCAAAGAACCAATTAATTGTAATTTTACGTTTGGAAATTCATTTGCAATAATTCCAAAAGAATGAATTAGTATTGAAAGACCATCTTTTTCACCATCAAGCGTTCCACAATATGAAATAAGTGGATCTCCAACTGGTAATTTTTGCACATTTTCAAATCTGCTAGGGTCTACAATCATGTTAATGATAGTAATAGGAGTTTTTCCATTTGTTTTTTCATAAAAATACCTCTTCAACGCTTTATTAATTACATAAATACCATCAAATCTTTTTATAACAAATCTTAAATAAAGGGCCAGGTTAAGTTTGCCGCGTATTGTTTTACCAGCCACAACGAATGGGTATTCTGTTCGTTCGTGGAATACCTTTGACCCTATAGTTTTTGCCAATTTTAAAAATGCGAGTAATCCAAAAACATCAGTATCAAGTAAAATGATTGCAGAAATCTTCTTTTTGTTGTTTTCTAATTGAATTTTCTCTTTAGCATTGCTGATAGCTTTATAATAATTCTTAATTTTTACAATTTTAGAATTTGACGACCCAGCTGGATTTACCTGGATATATCGAATTTTGTTTTCAAAACGTTCATTTTCTATCCATTGTTGTGTCTTCAACAAAATGAAAATAATTTCATGTCCAAGTTCTTTTAATCCTTTTGTGTAGGCAATATGTCTATTAACTGCAGCGCCACCGTTTGGGTATTCGGAAGATGAAATAAAAATCAATTTCATATAATTTCCATTCTTTTATTCTTAATCTATTCTTTTGTATTCATGAACGAAGCTAAAAATAAAATTATAGCTTTCTCGAAGAAAGGCTGCCAACGTGGAATAATTGCACTGGTAGAATTTAAAAGATAATTAATTGTTGCAATTGCGAAGTGCTTTCACGATTCTGTGGCCTAAGATAACACGTAAATTACTTTCTAACCTTTACTTCAACTTCTCTCATCTTTTTTTTATAAAAATCTACCGTCTGATCAGCAATAAAGGGCCACGAAAATTCTCCATCACAGTATTTCTCTTTGATGTTCTTAGAGAAATCCTTTCTCAATTCGTTATCGATTAATAAAGTTTCCATTGCTGAAGCAAATGAACGAGGATTAATATCCTTGACTAAAACACCTGTTTGGCCATCTTGAATCACCTCCTTGAGCCCGGCAATATTACTGGCAATAATTGGTTTATTAAAAGCATATACGGTCATTGGTATACCACTTTGCGAAGCAGAAATATAGGGGAGGACGACCAGATCGCAATCTTTAATCAAAGCTACAATTTCTTCATTTGACAAACTTCTGTTTATAAAATCATAACTTTTTATATCATTAAAATCAAAATAAGGGTGTCCACTTCCCGCAATAGTCAGATGAATCGAATATTTATTTTGCAAAATTCTTACTGCTTCAACAAGAATATTAATTCCCTTGGAAGGCACAATTCTTCCAAAATTTAAAATATGAATCATCCCATTTTTTCTCTTTGATTGAAAATGGTTTGAGAAACAATAATAGGTTTCGAATAATCCAAATCTGATCAAGGCCAGCTGATCTTCATTTAATTTGTTATGATCCCAATGGGTTCTAAAATCTATAAATCTTTGTTTGGACGTATTGGAATGGAAAATAATTGGAGTTTCTTCTTTAATTAATAATTTTATGTTTCTTTCTTCTTCTTTTGAGGTTATACCTTCATGAGAAGTCACTTCATGTAATGTTTGAACCACTTTCTTCTTATCCAGAAAAAAGAAAAGATACCTCCAAAACCGGGGTGATGTATGAATTATGTGGATCAGATCATATTTTTCGTTTCGTAACTGTTTGGCAAGTCTAAAGGCAAAATATAAGTCTTTAAGAAAGAACTTTTGAATCTTTCTATCTGGAAATATGAAAACCCTGGTGTTTATATTTGAAAGATAATCACATAATTTTTTACCAAAGGTTTTCCTGACAATTCTTTCATTTACAAAACCAACAGGCTGGCGGTTAGCCGAAAAATCATAAACGAAGGTATTTTGATTAAGATATGGCAATAGACTGAACAAATCCACCTTGATGCCTTTTAGAGATAAATGTTTTGCTAAAGGAATAGTTGATTCCATTAAATAAAAAGAAACTATCGCAATTTTCATCAAGTTAGAATTTCAAAATAAAATAATCACACTAAACAGATTAAAACTGTAATTTTTTATTAACATTGATTTGAAGAGTTTAGGCAGTTTCCAATCCTTCCATAAAGGCAATGTCAGATAATTTCCTTATTTTTTTAGAATAGCAAATGCCGATTGATATCCAAACTAAGAAATATTGCAGGTTGAAGCTTTCAACCGTAGCCGGATACAGACTTATCAGCGCCATACTTATCCACACAGCTGCTGCCTTTGAAAGGATATTTCTGGAAAAAAAAAGGCCTAAAATCACTGCTGGTAAGGCAATTAATAAGAATAATATAAGTCTAATAAGCCCCCCTTTTAAAATGATTTGTAAATAACCAGTTTCTATGAGGTCGCGGTAATTGGTTTCCTGGTCAGGAACTACATCCGGGCAAAAGTATTCGCCATTCACGCCTCTCCCAATAATCCAGTCTTTCTCTTTCATGTCACTATAGAAATAATCTTCAACCGGTGTTCTCGTGTCCTCGGTACCTCTTTCAGCTATAAAGCCAAAAAGCTTGTTATTACCTATCCGGTAGATACTACTGGCATACATCAACCCGGAAATCATAAAAAGTATTGAAGCGTAAACCGTTAGTACTTTACTTCTGGTTGAAAAAAGGTATTGAAAATAAGCCGGAATTAAAATACAAAGTAGGGTGGTTGATAATCCGCGCCGGCCTTTGTAAATTGAAAACAATAACGATAAGATCATTACCATTAACGCAAGAAGCTTTTTTTTATCCGCATGATATTTATAAGTCAATAAAATAAAACCGCAAGGCATTGCCAAATTTCTTACCAGTATTTCCACAACATCCTGTGTGTCAGTAGATCGGTCCAACAATTCTCTAATAAATAGTATGTTGTAAAAAAGAGAAAATATGCCAAGGATTATTATGACCTTGAAAAGCTTTTTAAAATATGTGAAATCCTGGGGAAGCAAAAGGATCAATGGTACAAAATAGAACAAAGCGCCATAATCAGCATCAAGAAGTAAACCTTTAATATACGTATAATCAAGATGGATTCCTCTTATTATTACATAAAGTGACCACCCCATAAACAGAATCAATAGCAATGTAAGATAATTGTTTTTTAATCTAAACCGGCTGAGCAGGATCGAAAACGGTATAAACAGTATGAGACCAATAAACTCAAATAGTTCTCCAATTCTCAAATTAAAATGAACGTTTCCTTTAATTACATAACTCAAGGTATAGATCATAAAACCTAACCATAGAAAATTCAAATAGTTAAACCTTCGGCCAACATAAAAATTCTTCTCTAAATTGTTCGTTACCGTTCTATTCAACTAATATGAGTTTTCTGATGAAAGTTTAAGATAGGGTTTTCTCATATGTTTTCATTGTTTCTTCGGCGCATTTTTTCCAGGAAAAATTTTGTAACTGTTTGTTTCCTTGTTGCACCATTTCTGTTGCAAATTGCTTATTATAGATTACTCTTTCAATTGTATTTTGTATTGAATCAGGATCATAGGGATCAAAGTAAGCTCCTGCCTCACCTGCAACTTCGGGAAGAGAACTTGTATTACTTAAGCAAACGGGGCAATTATTGGCAAAAGCTTCCAGAATTGACATTCCAAACCCTTCATATTTGGTAGGATATACAAAACAAAGTGCATTTGAATACAATTCATTCAGTAATTTTTCGTTTGCTCCAATTACAATCGTCCTATCATTGATCTTCAAATTTTTTATATGCGCCGATTCATCTTTTGTAAATGGCTGTCCAACACATATAAGTTTTAGATCTTCATCGTTTTGAATTATTTTGCTAAAAACATTTGCCAAGGTTGAGAAGTTCTTATAACCACCCCTATATCCAACGTAAAGAATATATCTTCCGAATTCGTTGGAAGTGGTTTTTATGGTTGAACGATAATTGAATCCGTGATAAATCACGTCAATTTTTTGAGGATCTATATCAAGAATTTCTATCAGATCTTTTTTTGTGTTTTCACTTATAGAAATAATCCTATTTGCCTTGGTTATAATCTCTTTCATGTTAGGAATCAATGAATCGTTCCGGTACTGTTCTTTAAATTTAAATTCAATTAAATCATGAACAGTTACTACATAAGGCCTCCTAAGGTTTTTCAGAAAATAGGTGTCATAATAGGTGGGATGCAAAATGTCATAATTATTCGAGGATATCTGATATTGAGAATATAAGCGATTGATATTGTAAAATTGTGTTTTGACTCTGCCTTTTCCCCTAAATTCTTTTTTTGGAAGGGAAACATTTATCTTCTTTAGATTTTTGTAATCTTTCAGGTGCTGGTTGTCCGCAAACAACACTGAGAGTTGATAAGAATGTTCTGAAGGTAGATTTGACAGTAATTCGCAGAAATACTTAGAGATACCACCATATTTCTGTTTCAAAAACATTTGGAAGTCATATAGGATTTTCATTTAATTTAAACGAACTTTACTTGATCCAAATCCCTTTCTTTTGTTTGTTTACTATCATATGGTATTGAATCGGAGCAAGAATGATCCCATTAAAGTTGCAGGCGATTGACGCTATGAAAAGCGCATAAGCCGGCATATGGTAATATTTTATTAAAAGGAGAGCCACACCGACATATATAAACGGACTTATAATGCACGCTATAAATTGAATTCTAAGTGCGTTAATTCCATTTAAGAAGGCTACATAAGTAGCAACAAATGTGGTCATCATAAAATATAAAAATCCCCACAGGGAAAGGTAAAAGCTTATATTAACCTTACCCTTTCCAAGCCAAAGATCATATAAATGATGAGAGAAGGCTAGCATAATGAGTCCAATGAAGAACAATAAAATATTCAATTGATTATATTTTTTTATACCTTTTCTTATCCATGTAATATCATTTTTTAAATAAGCCTCGGTAGAGGCAGACCAAAAAGGCGCCAGAAACATGACAAATACCATATTGAGCATTCCGAAATATTTATACACAATATTATATGCAGTAACTTCCGCACTACCAAAATTGCGTGCTATGATAATGTTTGCTGTTTCATATTGAACAATGCCTGCGATCTGAATTATAAAGAAGATGATACCCAGGCTAAGCAGACCTTTTGCATAGGAAAATTTGACTTTGGAAAATACAGGGCGATATTTTTTGTAAGAACCCCGGAAGAAAAAAATGGTAGCACCTATGTAGACTAAAATGGGAGAAACGCAAAATACAGAACCAAGTAGAATAAGAGAACCTTTGGTGGTTTTAACAAGAATAAAAATGAATATTAAGGATAGTATCTGACCTAAAACAGATATTAAAGGTTGTATAGAAGGTTGTTGATCTGCAGTTAATATTGTTGTAATGATTCTCAAAATAAATTGAAGGCAGAAATACGTGAATACAATAACCGCAAGTATCGACACTTCCGCACTCATGTTCGAAGAAAGGTTGAGGATATGGGCCCAATTGAGAAAAGGATTTACAACAAGGAATATTACCCATAAGGACGCACATATAATAGTTAGTATCGCATATGTTGAGCTTACATAAATTTGAGCTAATTCGTCATCTTTCATTGCTATAGCTTCCGCTAATTTATTCCTTAATCCTCTTGTTAATCCAATATCGAAAAAACTAAACCAAACAACTATTGAACTGAGAGTGAGCCATACACCATACTGAGATACATTCACATAATTGATTGCCATTGGAACCAAAAGGATGCTAATTGCAATACTCAAACCTTTTATAAAAAAAGTTGCGATGATGTTTTTTTTCGCTTTAACACTTCTTTCCTGGCCTTTATTTATTATGTTGTTTACATATGAAAAAACACCAGAAGTTTTTTCTTTTAAGCTCATTTTCAATGTTGTTATTCCCACTCTATTATTGTTTTTATTTCTTTTTTTAATTAGAACCGGTCACATGAAATATTTTCTTTCTAAACTCATCCTATAGCTGGACAAGTCACTGAGAACCATTTCTTTTATCATTTCCTTTAACGTATATTTTGGAGACCAGCCTAATTTTTCTCTAGCCTTAGAAGCATCTCCTATAAGTAGGTCAACTTCAGTAGGTCGAAAATAATCGGGGTCGATTGCCACAACTTCTTTTCCCGGTTCTATCTGATATCTCCCATTGTTACAACATTTTACTATTCCTTTTTCCTGAGATCCGGTTCCGATAAATTCAATCTCTATGCCTGCTTCATTAAATGCCATTTTTGTAAACTCTTTTACAGTAGTTGTTATTCCTGTAGCAATCACAAAATCCTCAGGTGTTTCCTGTTGTAAAATTCTCCACATAGCATCCACATAATCCTTGGCATGGCCCCAATC